>JAABUY010000080.1_pt1 | contig 206929 bp, 162 predicted proteins | sample 5560271 | NCBI WGS metagenome assembly JAABUY01 (sample SAMN10711886, study PRJNA513374) | rock metagenome | isolation source: Antarctica rocks | place: Antarctica: Victoria Land, University Valley | reverse complement strand
CATATCAGGTCTTTCCACTGAAGGGGAGTGTTGGATATCAGTATCAGCCCTATATGCTTGGCATGGACTACAAATAGCCAACGTGTCCATAGCTAGACAATCAACCGTTCCATCAACTATTCATCAGCTGGCACCGGCAATATGTCCGCCTCACCCTGAGTTGGGAGCAACGGTCACCGACCAGCGCCAGGATTCCCCAATTATCTAAGTGACAGATACAGGGAACGAGAAAATCAACCGGAATGACGGTTGGGTGAAAAAAGCTTTCGGAATGGTCTCTCCGAGTAAAATCGCCTCTGTCTTGTGCCCGTATTTCTGGCCGTTAAGTAAATATCCGACCTCATGCCCAAATCTCTCCTGGCTCAACTCGCTTGGGCCGTTTTCCCTTTAGCCGCGGAATTCCAACGAAAGCACCATTCGAGGATGCCGCTTCTAATCCTGAGAACATGGAACGCGAAGCAAGCGCCTATTCATCATCAGACAGTATCGATTTGAGCATTTGGGATCTCCCCTAGTGTCCCCGCCACTTGCACCATGAGTCCGGCCAGACCCAAATGTAAGAGCCAATTGATCAAATTGCCGCTCTGCGCGGAGCTGTCTCAGACTTTCCATTCATGCACTGTGAGCACACTCAATTTTCGCGTACACTACCGTACTAATTGGGACTTTATGGCTTTCAGCCATCTTGCGGAGATAAGTTCGTAGCAAAGTCATTATTTAATAAGTAGTAGTTATACCGAAATTTTCCCCCTCACCCAGGCCTATCTTAACTCATCTACACCCTGCCAAAGACAACCCCACAGAAACTCACGGGTGTTCATCGACATACTGATGTCCCAAATCCTAGTTCCCCCAAATCACACTAGTAATCCCCCCCAACCCTTCAAAACTCGCCAAAACCTCGCTCCCAACCTTCCCCGTCTTCCTATTTGTGGGCATTCAGAGGGTTTCATATCGCTGAGGGATCGCACTCATGGTTGAATATAGAGAAGAAAGGGCTTATGGGGCACCGCGAAGGACCGATGCACCTTGGAGCTCATTTTGCGGCTTTCTGGATCATACTCCATAGTGCACATAGGGAACCCAATGCAAAGGCCCCATCAACCCACTGTCGTCGTCGTCGTCGTCTTCTTCGTCATCTTCGTCATCGTCTGGAACGATGTCCCTCTGCATAACTCCACCATCAGCCTTCTTGCCATTTTTTCGAAGCTCATTCTTCTTCGATTGGGCTAAAGCCATGCGTTTACGTCTGGACTTGGCTTTCCCATCAAGCCAAGAATTTCGAAGCTTTCGACTAGCTTTATGGAGGCCAAGGCAGATCGACACATCGGTCATGCCGCCATCGCCAATCTCTTCGTACGTAATCCTCGCCATATCCACGCAAGATTGATCGTTGACCTCCCACAAAGTGCCAACAACATGCCGGAAGCCTGCTAGCTGGAAGGCACTGATGAGGTGGATGTTTTCGTCGACGAAACGCTCGTTTCTGAGCTGACCCGTACCGCATGCGGACAGATAGGCAAGGAAAGGCGAATGGGCGCGGAGATTCATCTCGAGAAGCGTGGACACGGTCAACGGCTTCTGTCTCCAATCCTCTGTAAGCAGATAGCTCTGTGATGGATCCACCATGTCTGTATGACCATGGCCGGCGAAATGAAATATTTTGCATTCTTTCAAGCTTGACACGATGTCCTGCCTCCGTCTTCCTGGTTCAATGGGTTCTATGGTCATCGATTTGCAAAGTTTGGACAGGCCTTCTACCTCTTCAGCGGCAAATCGGAGGTCACTCTGTCCTGAAGTTTTTTCCATAGCTACAAGGAGGGCCTGGTCCGTGGAAGAGGGTATATGTGCGGGACGTCGCTGACCATTTATGATCGCGTTCACAGTTGAACTGTAGGAAGACATAACTCTGTCAATCACGGTATCATCGGAGCCATTAGTGTGTCGACCCGCTGCATGAATCGGGAACTTGCTTAGTGGACCAGTAGGAATCCACCACACGTGAGGCCACGATCCACCAGTGGGGCGCCCGGTGAATCCGAGGGCCTCCAGGATGGGCTTTGCAACGGTGTCCCAGAGCCACTCTAAAATCTCATTACCCCTCAAATTATCGCCCTGGGCTCTCATTCTTATCTCTGCAATGTTAAGATCGGGCAGTGCTACATAGCGTATACGTTGCTGCTCAACGATTATCGCATCACAACGGTATTGACTAACATTGATAACAATGATAGGTCCACTGCACGCGGCTTCTTGTATTTGCTTCTTGTCTGGGTTTCGTAGGAAATTCGGTATCAGTACACGAATCCTTTCCAATAATTTATCGAACCGTTGCCCTGCCTCAAGACGACGATCAATCTGGTCTTGCGAGAGATTTGTTTGAATTTCTTCTCCAGAAATGCTGTCATAACCTGTAGCCGGCAGCTCGAGCTCGTCACGAAGACGGATGAACTCAGCTGCAAAGACAGGAGACCTCTTACGTACGTCTTCTAGGTCTGTGCGCATGTCTTCCAGAGATAGTGCAAGGACACCGCGACCCTTCTCGAGAAGGGATATCGCAGCAAACGGGCTTTTGTTGGCTTTGTACGAGATTGCGGCTGCGTCGGAAGCCAGCCCTACAATTTCTTTGAGTAGATGCTGCTTGTCAGAGTTTGTGAGCGATCTCTTCACCAAATAAGGAACGAGCTGAATAGTATAAGCTGACACTTCATAAGCACGTTCCCAGTCGGCGCTGATGACGCAACATGAAAAGGCGCTCTTGCCAGCTGAAATTCTGAAGACAGGACGCGAATTGGAATCATATAGCGCAGAGTGAAAGTACAGATTTGCCGATTGAAGGTCGCAAGCCTCTCTCCTAATGAGGTATCTATGCTTGAGGTTTCGCGCAAGATAGAAAAATCGGTTCGCGCGTTGAGGATCGCCATCTGGAGTTGCATCAACACATTCCTGTGCAAGTCTAACAAGGTCGTCGAGGTCGGATGAATCTTTGGATCTTAGGGATCTGGTGTAAAGATGGCCTGTGTGCTGGTACAAAAGACTCGCTCGGCCTCGACAGTTGAATTTGCTCTTGGCGATAGCTTCTCGCTCAAACCGGAGAGTCTCATCAAGGTCGGCTATTGATCCTGTTTGTTTGAACCTACTGTAATGTTTGAGAGCAACTTTATTCAGCCACCCTACGCTGTTCTGATTGTCTTTTGGAGCTTTATCGAGAGCTTCTTGTTTTAGTCGGTTGGACTCCTCCAAATCGGCCTTCGCCCCCGCTCTCCGATACCTTGTCATGAACCTATCTCCAAGGTCATTCAACAGGTTCGGCCGGTTTGGATAGTCCTCTGAGCGTATGGCAAGAGCTTCTATACCGAGTCTGATGGATTCTTCAAGATCTGCCAGAATTGCTATCTGCTGATACCTATGGTGGAATATATCTCCCAGGGTTGCCAGATAAGCGGCTCGGTTGATGACTTTGTCCTGTGGAGTTGCATCTAAGAGCTGACGTTGAACTTTAACAGCCTCGTCAAGGTCAGCTACAGCTCCTGTCCTTGAAAACTTCTCACGGAGTCGTCCACCAAGTTCATTGAGCCACCCAGACCCGTATACACGGCTTTCCGGGATTGAGTAGACTGCTTCTCGTAATAATTGGATAGCTTCGTCAAGATCCACGATAGCTCCCAACCTGTTGAATTTCTCGCCAAGTTGTATCCCTAGTTGATGTAGCCAATTAGCTCGAACGATATTATCTTCCGGAGTTGCTTTGAGAACTTCTCGAGTGACTTGTATGATTTCGGTCAGGTCAGCTAGGTCTCTTTCTTTTGAATATCTGGCCTTGAGTTGAAGCAGGAGATCTTCTGACCAGGCTTTCCGCTTCGGTGACTGGAGTTGGGTTTTCTCAATAGCCTCTCGCATACTATTGATAGCTAATACAAGGTCTGGGAGATGTTTGGACCCTAGGTATTTGTCTCTGCATCGACGTCCTTCACTGAACAAAATGTGTGCCTTGACCATCGAATGTTTGTAGTTTGTCAAGTTCTCTCTGTAAAGAGCAGTGCGTCCAAATCTGTCGACTCCGATAGCATCCGTTTGACCACGAGTGGTGAGCCCCGGTCTTCTTGTCGTAGTGTCATGTGTGGTCTTACCTCGAGACATTTCAGGTCGTTTAGATATCGCAATTCTGTTTGATTGGACTTCTTTGACTATTTTGTTACTATCTGTGCTGTGACCAGATAGTCGCGCCCATTGTCGCATTTCCTCTGCTTTGTCCAGCTTACCTTGTTTTTGGTATAGATTACCTAAGTCTGCAACTATCGAGAGCACTGATTTATCCTGGATGCTTTGTACCTTGTCGAATCTTTGTAAGGCCCGTTCATAGGTTTGCTCTGCATCTCCCAGCTTATTCTGCTTCAAGTAGATTTTGCCTAGGGTGTGAATCGTCTTCAGAGTCAGCGAATGCTCCACATCGTATGTTTTCTCCCTCAGTTGTATCCTGTTTTGGAGCAACCTCTCCGCTTCATTGAAATTGCCTGTTTTGATACACACGTTGCAATATTCTCTGACTATCGACTGTGCCAACGGGTGCGCGGTACCTAGGCTTTCTTCGGTTCTCTGCAGGGCCAACTGATACATCTTCTCTGCCTCATCTAGCTTCCCCTGCTCTTGATAGAAAGCGGCAAATCCTTTCATCGTAACCAATGTAAGTCTGGATTCATCTCCGTATAGCAATTTGACTCCATCAAGGAGACGACGGTACAATGCCTCTGCCTCGCCTCGTCTGCCTGATTCGCTTTGCTGAGAGCTCAACTTAATTAATTCCATGGTGGTGGTCAGTGGCCACATTCCCAAGTTCCCTGAACCGTACCTCTTCTCAAGCGCTTGTGATGCCTCCCGATACATCTTTCTTGCTACACTGACGTTGCCTTGATCTGCATGAATTAAACCCAGGGTGATAATTGTCGCCAGTGTCGTGTCATGATCTGCACCCAGTGTCTTACTGTTGGCTTGCAAGACCAGTTGATACATCTGCTCCGCCTTATTCAGATTTCCTTGTTTTCGGTATAGCTTGCCCAAGTCCGAGGCTACTGCCAATGGACATGATTCTTCTGTCCTGTAAATCTGAAGAAAACCATGCCACGCTCGCAAATAAAACTTTTCTGCCTCGCCCAGCTTACCTTGTTTGAAATTGACGGAACCTAAGCTGTGGGCTGTGCGAAGTACTCGCATCTCCTTGCCTGCCCAGACATCTGGGTTGTTGTCGTATCCTTCCAACGCTTGCCGGTACATCTCATTTGCTATGACCAGGGTATCTCGTTGTGCCCCTTGACCAAATTCCTGCTCTCGTTCATAGACACGCCCTAAGGCCTCGCATACTTGGATTGTTGATATATGGCCAATACCATGAATCTTCTCATACCCTCGTCGCACGCGTTGGAACAACCCCTCGGCTTGTTCAAGCTTGCTTGGCTCGTACCACAAACTATTCGCGAGATTGAGGGCAATACCAAGAGTCTCTGGGTCATCGAGTCCCAATACCTTCTCGCTCGCTTTCAAAGCGCGCTGGAACCAGTCCTTCGCAAGGAAAGGCGTCCTTATAGCGTACGATAAGCCTATCCGATTGAGTGCTGCGATCGCCAATGCATGTTCTTCTCCTAACGCCTTTTCAAATCCACGGAGTGATTGAGTGTACATGTCAATCGCAGTGCCCAGCACACCTTGTTCGCGATATAGATCTGCCAGCCGAAAAAAAGACTTCGCTAAAATCAGAATTTCAGCAGAGTGGCGAGCAGAATCATCAGGAAAGACTCCTGGCGACTGGCTGTATACGAACAAGCCGAGAGAGTCAATATGGTGTAGGAGCCCTTGCCGCCTCTTAGAAAATCCTCCTGGAGTCCAGAGAATTTGCCCATTCGCCGGCTCAACCTTTGACGGCACTGCTGTTCCGGCAATAATCGTAGCCAACCAACCATTTGCTTTGCTGTCATGCTCTGTCTGCAACCACCAAGCCACCTCATGATCTAGAGGATGCATGGCATATCTTGACGAACCACTCATTTCCTCAATCAGAGCGAAATCGAGGAGATGCTTCATCGTCCGTTCAAATGCCGCGCTGCATCCGGCGACATCACGAAACCATTCAGGTATACATCCGATTTCCGTGAGCTTCTCATATGAAGGATTAAAGAGCTCGAGGCAGATATTCCTGTCACCAAGGAATGCCAATAATTGAAGTAACTGGAGCGCTGCCTCATTTTTCCGCAGCACAGCAAGGCAAGATATCCGCCAGGTGATAGAGACAATTTTGTTGTCTTCGAGCGTCTTAAACTTCCGGTCCCCCGACCAGAGCCTTGACTGTTCCTCATACAGGGCGATGTATTTGAGGGGCGAAGTCTTGGTCTGTTCCATATATGCTGATGCGTGAACGACTGCCAGAGGTATACGGCCGAGAATGCTGACAAGGTTTTGACAGTCTTCGGGTCCTATGAAATTCTGTAAGCGATCATAGTCATTGCCCAAATTATGATGAATATCACGGGAGCCTACCCCAGAGAGCCGGCTGAGACCGAATGTTACAAATATCAAGGGCCTGCTTGTCATCGAGTTTGTTCACCATAAGGGGAGTCCCGAGCGACGCTAGCTCAATCGATCGAGTGGTAACGATGATAGATCCATGATTACCTGTCGGAAGGATACTAAGTGAATCACCATTAGTATTTGATACAGAATGAGGCTGCGCACTGACAGCTTACGAGGCCAACGTGATCTTAACATTGTCGAATATGACGAGCCACCTGTTGTTTTCTGGAGCACTGAGCCAGCCAAGCACATCGCTCGCAAGGGTATCGACGCTACTAATGCTAGATCCTGACTCCGTTCGCAATGTTTGGGGAAGTTGCCAACTGGGGATCCTGCATGCAACAGCTGCAAGACTTTGCTTGAGACGACTTTCATTACCTCCATCCAGCCATACTACCCCGTCGAATCTGTGCTGATGCCTTCTAGTAAACTCACTACAAAGCCGTGTCTTGCCAATCCCACCAGGTCCTATCAGGGTAACAGTCTTGCGCTGAACGGTCTGTGAACTAGGGATTAGGTGCTTCTCAAGCTGCTCCATCTCCGATGGTCGATCTACAAAACCATCGTTGGAAGGAAGGTCATCAATAGGAAAGGGTAATTTGTATGGACTGGAGTCTGATGAAAAGCATTGTTGTTAGTCTGATCTCAGAGTGGGAGCGTGGGTCAATACGTACTTGATTTTTCGCTTAGCTTTTGACCACATGCCTTCAGCTGCTTGAAAACGGACTGCGAGTCAACGTAACGGTCTGTAGCTGCTGTATTGACATTTCTCAATGTAGACTCCTGCAAGCAAGCGCTTTTCAGGCTGTCAATGACGTTGAACCGATAATGGCTTCCCTTGTTTTTCATCCGATATTTATCTTCTAGCAAATCAATTTCCCGACCGAAAGTAGTAGCAAGATCATTGGTAAAAGTTCCTCGCGAAGGAAGGCTCATCCCTATGGACACAAGACAAGTGACATCTGATTCAAGTGAAGTCGTTGGCCATATGGATTGAGCCTTGGTCCAGACCTCATAAACTGGGTTATCCACCTCTTCAGTAACGTCATCGCCGAAAGAAGGTGATGCTGCTGAACCTTTCAAAAGTGTTTCCCATATTCGAAGTTCCTGGAAAGTAGAATCAGAAACGTTTGGCGAGCGATAACTTTTGAGCCGCGTCACTTCGTCACAATTACCAGCACACACGAATCTAGAGCCTGCCGATCAGTCTGCTATAAATTACCTTGAATCGCATCTTGTACTGACAATCGACAATTGGTGTCCTCAGGCTCTTCTAACAGGGCCTCCTGGATCGAACCTTGCCTTACCACAGTGTCCTTCCTTGTTTGATCGAGCTCTTCGATGTCAGATCTTTCTTGCGCTGTGTCAGTCGAGGCTACATAGGGCCCCTGCTCCTGAGCCCTCTTTTCAGAGACAGCGACGCAGAGTTCTATAGAGTCATCGACCGTCATGCGAAGCCGGCCCAGCATGATCGCTAGTACACTGTACTTATGAGACACTTGCAGTAAATGAATCTAGTCTGGACGAACCTTCCAATGCTTGTTCCACCGATCAGATCGAAGTATTCGCAAGGCTTCGGCGGAGTATCAGGATCGAGGACCTCCATAAGCCGTTTCAAAAAATGAAGCGTCGAAATGCCGTAGGTGCCATCTTCGTCCATAGAAAGACAACTGAGGTCACCTTTCGGCATGATTGAGAGTAAGCTTTCCCGAAAGTTTCAAATGAAGGTTGAAAAGATTTGAGGACAAGTGCAAGTGCAAGATCGGCCAAACCAAGATAGATGGAAATTTCCCAGCTTGAATGGCCGGACTGTGCTGCTTGTGACTCGGTTCTTAGCTGCAAATGAGGAATCCCTTGCAAGATTGTAAGATTGGCAGACACATTGTGCGATTATGGTACATACTTCAGAAGGCTGATTGGACAGGCGGCTGGAGGAGAGAAAGGAGGCAGGAGGGAATACTGAAGTAGATCCAGCTACCGTCAATGCAATCCCATGGAGTTTCGATCAAAAATTCTTTACCGTCGTTGAAGTGAAGGTAAAGGAAAGGATGAAAATAAAGGCAGGTTGGACTCTGGGAGGAAAAGGCGTAGCGCCTACACAAGTCCATCGTCTCAGCCTTGTCCATTCTGTCAACGTGACGAGCCAGGCAATAGGTTGGTCATTCGTTGCTAGTATTACGCCATGCGATTGATAAGCATGCCCCGCAGACAGGTGTGGCAGCAGGAGCCTGCTGATGGTGTCCCATCGCTGGCACAGATGAGCTATGAATTTGTTTAGCATGGTTCGCAAGCTGGCTGGGTCAGGAAGGCATAGGTGGATCGTTTCATTCGTCCAGAATTGGGAGCCATAGCGGTACCATGCATAATTGCACACGCACAATTCCCCCAATGATAGCAATAACAATCTATGTTGTTGCTGCTTTGGAAGAGCGAGACAGCGGCAAAATTTCAAGGCTAAACTCTGTTAGGCTACATCATCTTTACTAATCCGACGCAGGCTTTTACTATTCGCACACTGCTTACCAGCTAGGCTGGATACGGTAGAAGGGGATTTAACGTGTGTAATTTCAATGTAATTAGCCTACTATAAGACTCTAACTATAACCTCACGCTAAACCTATTTAATTTTATTAGTAAAACCCTATTAAACTCAAGTAACTCTTATACTACTACTATTTATTATTATTATAATTATTATAAGAACTAAAATATAGCTTAATTAGATAATTATAATATTATTAATATTTATTCTTTAATATTAGACTACCTATTTTTTAGTACTTAAGTAGTAATATAAGCGTTACTTTTTTTTCTTTATAATAGTATTATTATATATATAGCTAGTAGTTTACCTTAGCTAGCTTATAGAGAGCGGAAGCCTTCTACTAGGCTACTTTATATCTAGGAGAGGCTTCGCTTCTCTAATAATTAATAATATAATTATATATTAATCCTATAAGTAATTACTACTATAATACTTATATATACTATAAAAGGTTACCTTCTATATATTACTATTAAAAAGAGCTAGTTACTATATTAGTAATTCAGGAACCCAGCCCTAGAAGCTTAGGCAGCTCAACCAGCCCGTACGGGAGGACTTGTACTTAGGAGTTATCGTGCTAGCACGAATAGGAAATATTATAAGTATTACGTTATATATTACTAATAAAATAGTAAACTAGGCTAGTTTTAAAGTTTAAGCTAAAACGGACTAGTACTTAAGCTTCTAGGGCTGGGTTCCCGAATTACCGATGTAGCTAGAAAGATATAGGATAGTATAGGATATTAGTCTAGCTAGCCATCCTATAGTATAGTATAGGATTAGCGATTTTAGTCCTATCCCGTTCTAGGATAGTATAGGTTTTCGTAGGATAATTCTACGGGATAGGTTATTCGTAGGACTAGTTTCTAGGATAGGATATTTTTAGGATATCCTATTATTAATAAGCATATAATATAGTATTTTTTTAAAAAATATTCTAGAAATATTTACTATCTAAAAAGTTATAACTAGAAAGCTAACTAGAAAGCTAATATTTACCTTCCTAGTTAGCTTTCTAGTTAGCTTTCTAGTTATAGTATTTTATATAGTAATAATTTCTAGAATATTTTTAAAAATATTATATTATATACTTATTAATAGTAGGATATCTTAAGAATATCTAGAAATCTTTACTATATAGAATGCTATAACTAGAAAGCTAACTAGAAAGGTAAATATTAGCTTTCTAGTTAGCTTTCTAGTTATAACTTTCTAGATAGTAAAGATTTCTAGAATATTTTTTTAAAAAATGCTACGTTATATGCTTACTAATAATAGGATATTCTAAAAATATCCTATCCTAGAAACTAGTCCTACGAATAACCTATCCCACTAAAAAATCCCATCCTATCCCCGTCCTATACCGTTATAAAGATATGGGATCAGGACCTGATTTACCTATCCTATCCCACGGTCCCATACCATCCCACGTGGGATATCCCGTGGGATATCCCATATCTTTCCGGCTAGTAGAGCTAGTATTTAGAGAAGAAGATTATTAATTAACTAATTAATAAGTAGACTAGACTAACCGTCGAGTCGGGTTTCAGTACCATGGATTAGTACCGACCCGAATACTCGGTACCTGTTTAGGTACCGACTCGAATACTCGGTACCTACTTCCGGTACCGACCCGAAAAGCCCTCGGTACCTTGGCGAGTCGGGTTAGACCGACCCGACTCGCCAAGGTACCGCCAAGACGCCAAGCCCCTAATAAAATAGTAAGGGACACCAATTCTTTTCTAGAATTACCCCTATTCTAAATTTAGATTTTTTTTAAATTAGAATTTAAATACCCCCCTTGATTCCCTAGGGATATACACTACCTTTTTACATTACCTTATTTACTTTTTAGAATTACCTAGGTAATAATAATAATAATAATAATTAATAATATAGTAGTAAATCCTATATATAGTAAGAAACGCTACTATAAATAGAAAATATAACTAATAATAGTCTTTATCTTTATAGGGATATATATTACTTTTTTATATTACTTTATTTACTTTTAAGAATTCCCTAGGTAATAATAATAATAATAAATAGAAAAAAAAATAGAAAATATAGTAAGAAATACTACTAAAAACAGAAAATATTACTAGGGAAAAAAGTCTTAGCGAGTCGGGTCAATACTTCGGGTTGATACTCGGTACTACCCCTTAGTATTAACTCGAATACTCGGTACTAACTATTAGTACCGACCTGAATACTCGGGCCAGGAATTTAATATTAACTCGCTAAGAGTCGAGTTAGGAACCCGACTCGAGTTCGAAGTACCGACCTGACGCGGTTAGTCTAAAGTAGACTAACTTTTTTTTAGTACTTAGGGGTTATTTTTAGTATTAACTTAAATTACTAAACTACTTACAGCTAGCTTATACCTTATATAGATTTAGCGTTATATAACTTTATAAATTTAATTCTAAATTTAATTCCTTGTAGTTAGTCTATTAATAAGCTATTATTATTATATAATAAATATCTTTAAAAGTAAAGTATTATTATTTTATATAATATTAATACTTAAATTATTAAGGCTATTAAATAAAAGGGTTATTTTATCAAATACTTACCTCCCTACTTATTAAATTATAATTTTATTAAGCTTATATTTAGTATTATTAAGGCTTAAATAAGATATTATTTTAAAAGCTTTTACCTTATCTTTTAAAATAATTTTAAGAGCTTCTTAAAGTATATTATTAAATATAATAAATATAATAGATTTATAAAAGAGTACTTTAAATATAATAATACTAAGTATATATTTAATAATAAGGTAGAAGTATTTAAATAAGAAATAATTTAATAATAAAGATCTTAATTTTACTATTTATATTAATAAATAATTAAAAATATTATATTCTTAAAAATCTTTTTTAATTATTTAATCCTTCTTTATTATTTACCTCCTTATTATTAACCTCTTCTTATATTAGCTAGCTTATAAATATATTAATACTTCTTCTTTTAAAGCTTCTTAAATTAACTTAATTTACTTTTTTAGCTTTTAAATAATACTATTAAGAAGTTTAATATATATAATTATATAATAAAGTATTCTTTATACTTTTAATTTTAATAATTTTAATATAGAATATACTCTACTTTATACGTTTCGCTTAGTAATAGTAGAATAAGTTCTACTTCCCTAATACTTTATTATTCTTAATATCTTTAATAGCTTTCTTAATTAGTTAATCTATATAAATTAAAAGAGTCCCTATTAAAATCATTCTATCCTTCTTTTATTATTAGAATACTTTTAAAATTTTATACTCTTTATAATATTAAACTTTATTTATTAAGTTATTATCTCTCTTATTTATTTTATTATTAATTTATTTTTACTAGGCTTTTTATCCTTTTCCTTTTAACTTTAATTAAGTAGTAACTTAATAATAAGATATAATAGTTTATATTTGATAATTTTATTAAAGATAATTATATTTATCTACCTCTTATATTATATAGCATATAATTAATAATATTTATTATTATTATTAATTTAGTAATAGCCCTTATAATTATAAATTATATTATAGTACTTCTACCTTATAATAACCTTTTTATTATTATTATTATTATTATTATTAAAGAACCTATTATAATTATAAATAGTAATATAAGCTTATTTTAAATTAATAGTCTTAGTATAATAATAAAATAGTAATTAAATAAGGCTATTAACCTTTCAAATACTCTTTATTAAACTAGCTTAGCTAATAATTATAAGAGATATATTTAAAAATAGTTATAATACTTCTTTTATTACTTTAACTATATAACTCTTATTTACTAATAGTTAAGTCTTTTAAGTTTAATTATTAATAAGTTACTTTATAATATATTAATTTAGTTTAATTTAAAATATTAATTATTTTAATATTTAATAGATAGCTATTAAAGTTTCCTTTTTTTTAAATAACTTATTAATTTTATTAGCTTATATATATTAAATATATAAACTAGACTCTACTTTTAGATAAATGTTAATAGAATAATTATAAAAATTCTTTTTTTACTCTTTATCCCTCTTTATTACCTTAAGGGTTTAAAGTAAGTATAACTTATAAATAAAATTAATCTTATTAAAAAGCTCTTTAATTATTATATTTACCTACTACTCTTTATATTTATCTCTATTAATTTAATAATATTATATCTCTTTTTTAAGCTTAGTAAAAGGCTCTTTTTTATAATATAAGTAAGTTAATTTAACTTTTATTTTAATAATATATTATTCCTCTTTTTTATAATAATAAGCCTCTTCTTTTTATAGTTATTATATAATTATTTACTTCTTTTACTCTACCTTCTTTTAAATTTAAATATAAGCTTACTCTTTAACCTTCTTTTACTTCTTAATCTCCTTTTTATTAATAGTAGTAGTAGTAATAGTATTACCCTATTTATCGGCGAAGGTAATATAGTAAGAGGTACTAGTAGTAGGGGCTACCTAGTAAGTACTTTAAGGTATTAAAAATACTAATAACTAAATATATAGGCTATATAAAAGCCTTAGGTAATAGTAAGGGTTTTAAGTAATATTATAATAAGAATATAGTACTAATATAAGGGTTACTTAGGTTTAGTAGGGTTTTACTAATAAAATTAAGTAGATTTAACGCGGGGTTATAGTCGGGGTCTTATAAGCTACGTAGGTAATAAAAATATTAGATTACTAATAACTTAGCGGAGATTCCCTACTAAATTTCTATATAAATTATCTACTTTTCTCTATTAAAACCCTGTTATTTATCCGTTACTATCTAAAATAGCCTGGAGTTATTAAGGTATACTAGCTACCTACTTATTTATATACTTAATAGTTATATATTCCTCCTACCCCTAAATAATATAATCTCTTATAATATAATTATCCTAATAGGGGTACTTATAAAGTATTTATTTAAGTCCTTATTAGGTATTTTCTATTAGTACTAGATCTAGTAATAATAGATAATTATAATATATTTATAAGCTATATTATTACTTCTATTTATAAATAATATAACTCGCCGTAGCTATCTTATAACTAGAGTTGCTATCTTCTTCTAGTATAAATAGATTAGCTAGTCTCTAACTAACTTACTTATATTATAACTTAATAACGGGCTCTAAGATCTTATCCTTATATACCTACTTTAATATCTTCTTATTAGTATTACTAGGGATATTATAAACTATTAGATCTAACTAAAAATTATAACTAATTATAACCTAGATATAATACCTTTTCTTTTCTTAAATACTTTTAAGCTCCTTTTATATATATTATATATAGTCTTAATAATATCTCTAGCCTAGCTTCTAGATTATTTATAATTTACCTTATAACTCCTAGCTAAAATAATATTTATTAGAAAAGCGGATAGAGAACTAGTCTTTTAAAGCTAGATATTAGTATAATTTTACCTTAGTAAAATCTACCCTTCTCTTGATAGAGCTTTTATTATACTAGTCCTTCCTATATATAATATATTTATAATATTCTATTAACCCTATTTATCTTTTAATTATATATCTTAAAATATTACTTAGGCCTACTTTATACCCTAGCTACTCCTATATTAAAGCCTTTATTTCTACTAGGTAATTATTATCTCTTACCTCTAGGATAAGCTCTATTTCCTATACTTACTAATTAGTAATCTTTAGAAGAGTACCTTAGTATTTAGGTCTAATAGGATTATTATAATAACAATATTTATTAATTATAAGGTCGTCCTAGTACTCTATATACTAATAGTAAGTTATAGAGAAGGGGATTCCTATATCCTTAATAATTTAACGGTACGACTTCTAGTTAATAAAGCGATTATAAAGAATAATAGTATAATAAGGCGTATTCTAATCCTTATAAGATATATAAGTATTAGGGGATGATATATTATCAAGAAAAGTAGATAATTTACATAGAAATTTGGTGGGGGATCTCCGCCAAGTCAGGTGATCCAATATTTTTGTCACCCGCGTGCAGGCTTGCAGCAGGCCAATCGCATTAAAACTGTACACGCTAAATGTTAGTGTAGCAAAAAGCGGTGTAGTTACCAACTCTAACTCAGCGGCCGGAGTGAGCTGAGGCCTAATTGGGTGTACGGACGACTTTGTACTGTTCAGTGAATTGTACCATGCATTGGGAAGCCTCTAATAGAAGAAGGATAAAGATCCTCGAATATTGACTTCAACGAGTCCCAAGTTTTGTCCAATCACCCGAGTAACATTCGCAGTCCTCATCTTACGCGAGAACAAGCAGTGGTACACATAGCCTCGTGAGCCTCATCAACAACTTGTTCTCTTGCATAATTGTCATTGCCAGCGTATCCTCATTGCCCGCATATCCAAAGATACTGACTGGCACCTAGGCTCGGAGCCCGTTGGCCCCAGAAATGAACACGATGAGAACGGTGGCGTATCTGTGTCGAGCCCATCGATTAGAACAAAATTCTACGCCGTCATGCTTTCATATCAATGCCAAAAGACAAGAATACTCACGTCGCTGCCGCGATTATCAAGTCCATGGTTCTTGATTTGGTCAATAAGGACGATATGGACAGATACAGGAATGTGGATGCCATAACGATCACTATTCGCACAGACCTGGCACTGATCACGTTGCATATAACGACCGGTAACAGTAAGAGGAGCGTCAGGAGGGCGAATAGTATCGCCTTCGCTGCTTGCTTGACTAAAGGGCCGGTATACAAGAACACGTTGGTGTCCTTTGTCCCTTTCTGAAAGCGCCTCTGCCCAGTCCATCAGCCCTAGAATCACATGCATCGCTCTTCACATACATCTTTGGATCTTTTGAAATAGCGGATCAATTTGTCCTCGACCCAGGTCTCAAGCTGCAACACTGCGTTGTCACCTGCGGGAACCACAGAAATCAGCTCTTCATGATGGGAGAGGTATGCCGTTTCCTCTCTAGCCATGCTTCCTGTCCCGGCTTGCCAGTTCTGCAGACTCTCAACGTCTCTGTCACGGGCAAGGCCGAGACTCATCATTTGGTTCGCCCCGTACACCCATTTATCTGTCCGCTATGAGCCCGATAGTCAAAGCATACATGTGCCATGTACGCCACCATAATCGACAAGGCTCGATTCAATATCTGACAAGACGGCTGCTCGATCGGCGTTTCGGTCGCACCGGCTCTTGCCCAGAAAAATAAGCGATTTCTCCTGCTGGTCGACTTCATCAAGCCTCTGCTCCAGCACGGACAATTTGTCTTGCTTTAGGAGAAGCAAACGAGCCCGAAGCCTTGTGAAACGCCGGCAGATCAGGAACGGGTCGTAGGCCGAAAGAAGTGCAGTAAATTGTGGGTATCCCTGAGGGCGATCTTCGACTGGACTACACATCAGCCTCAAGCAATCTCTCCGAGTACTTGGTGGACAACTTGTTGGTAGGTGCTCTTCTTCAAGAAGAGTTGCCTGCGCAATTGCCGCTTTGGTATCAAACCTACTGAATGGCAGGTAAGATTTGAATGACTCCATGTCGAAGTGGTTTGGGATCTTGACAGGACCCGAAACACTAAACGATGACGGTGATCGTAATACCTGCGCTCGATTGACAATTACACCTCTTACTGCAAGGCTATGACTCTCGGTGGCTGACGCATGCACAATGCCTCAACTGCGTACAACGCAGCTCTCACCAATATGTCCGTTCATGCATGTGTACGACTTTGACACTAACCAGACATGGGACCGATCCCGAGCCAATCCTCTACCGGCTATCCTGCCCCACTCTGCAGCCTCACCCCTTGACGCAAGCCTCACTTTGTTGTCCCAAGCTCCTTGTTCCTCAAAGCGTGGGACGAGGCGAGAGCCGCATGTGAGAGCCTAGATACAAGTGCCGTGCCAGCAGATCGTAACGGATCTTTCTCAACCCTCATAAGTCCCTTCCCTATCGGCCTGAAACATGGCCTCTAACGCAGAGTGAGTTATCGTCTTCATCGATCTTGGCTCTATGCTTACGGGGTGATGTCAACAGCGAAAGTCCCAGGATCTCATTCGATGAAAATGACAAGCGTCCATACGTGGCGACCTATTTTCAGGTATTGAATCGCCAAGACAGTGCTGAATCACAAGTTGACATTCGATTAGCATCCAAAGTTCCGTGTTGGAGACAAGGTCTACTTCTTGAACTCTTCTGGATCTCGTGAAGGTCCGTACCAGGTAGCTTCAGTAAACTCGGCGACAAAATACACTCTTTGCTCCGAGAATACCGGCGAAACAGTCAAAAACGGCCAAGAGGTAGATGAAGATTGCTTGGAGGTTGCCTGAGTAGTTGTCGCTCTCACAGGTGCAATTGAACGCTTGTCGTGCATGGGTCTCGAGCTCGACAAGAACTTCATTACACCATCGCAGCATTCCCAGACTTCTAGCATCTACAACATAGTATGACACAGGCGCACCAAGGGGGATTAGGCAATTCGGATGCCTTGCCGAACCATCATGCCGTGTTAATTGGTATCAATGCTTACAAAGAAAAACCCTTGAAGGGCAGTGTAAGAGATGTCCAAGCGATTCAAAAGTATCTCTACGAGAATATCAAAGCTCCTCTCAAGATGGAGATGCTCGCTGCCGATGGGAAAGTCAGCCCGGATCCAACAAAGCCTCCGCTAAATCCAGCCAATAAGCCAACCTACACGAATGTGGTCATCGCACTTGAGAAGATCATCAAACGAGCCAAGCCAGGAGACTATGTCTACATCCACTTCTCCGGGCACGGTACCAAGGAATCACCATCGAGCGAATTCTCAGATAGATCTACTGGGGACCTTGCGCTTGTGCTACTTGATGCGGAAGACGATACTCGCACGAGATACCTTCGGGGCCCACGGTTGGCGCTACTACTGAAGGCAATGGCCGACAATGGGCTGAGGGTGACGCTGGTACTGGATTGTTGTTTTTCCGCAAGTGTTTATCGTGCGAATAACCTCAACACACGTTTCCTCCCGTACCCTGCAGCCTTTGCTTCGGCAAAAAGTTCAGAGGCGGAGCGAAGCCTCACGGCGAAGATTAAGCAAGCCGGCAACCGAGACGTTTCTATGCTGCCAAATTGGCTGGTCAGTCCTGATAGATACACAATACTTGCGGCGTGTGGTCCGGACGAGGATGCAAGAGAGCCTAGCTTCAATGGGGAGAAGTATGGCGCTCTCACCTACTGTTTACTCAGAAGTCTGGAAGCATGCCACGGATTGCGAAGACGACATAAAGACATCTTTGATTATCTACGGGTTACGTTTCTAAGATTCAACATCAGATCACAAAACCCAATACTCTATGGCAATGCGAATCTTGGCTTCTTCGGCTCTGTGAATTTCAGTTCAGAACCGGCGTCCACACCTATTATAGTAGATAAGGCTGGCTATATTGAGTTGCATGCAGGCCGGGCACATGGTGTAGCTATCGGTGACGTATTCTGCCTGCATCCATTCAGCCCAGCTACGCCTGAGTCCCCGGAACACGAAACCGTCATCAATGTTGGAATTACAAGCACTAGGGCATTCACATCGATTGGGCAGCTCATAGACAAGACCCTGACCTGCCCGCGAACTGGAGCTTTAGCGACTATCCACAGATCACACATGCTTCGAAAAATGCATATTGTGGTTGATGAAAGCGTGCGACATCACTACGATTGGAGTGAGAATTCTCAGGATTCGTTGTTAGACTTCCAACCTGATAACGACTCCAACACTTCTGCCTTTCATCTTACCTCAAACAGCGGCCAATACGTAGTCCTCGACGGCGCAAGGCACGCGATAAATTATTTACCTCCATTGCCATTGGATAGCACTGACATGAATCAAGTTTGCAGCATAATAGAGCAATTAGCCAGATACAAACTAGTCAACGAGCTAGCAAACGACGCTGTTGAGCAAACTTATGCAGATTCTTTCACCATCCAGGTCACAAACAACTCTGGAGACGTCTTGCATCCGGAGTCCTGGTTCGAAGTACCCCATAATGAATCAACTAAACTCACGTTGAAACTGGTGAACAAAGGACACAAGAAACTTTACGTACATATCTACAACTTAGGACCGAGATGGGAGATAAGCAACATTTACCGTGCGACCTACCAGGCGCTTCCTCCACGCAAGATCGCCGACGGTCTCACAGGGGAAGTGCAGAAGATATTGAAGCTAGTCGTTCCAGCCGAATTGAGAGACTCAAGACAGGACTGCTGTGAAGATATCGTCAAAGTCTTTGTCACATCGGAGCCAACATCTTTCAGTCTCTTAGAATTACCGAAGATCGGTGGAATGGCTTCAACCCGTTCCGTAGCTACTGATATGTATCGTGGGGACGAGCCCGCGACTGAAGATTGGGCGACCTTCAATTACCAGATTCGCAAATCTCTAAAGTAGGCGCAGATCCTCTGATTGAGGGGGTAGGAATTTGTGCTCAATCGCGTGGTTGTGGGATCAACAATGTGGACCGCTAAGATGAATCAACTCTCAAATCTCAGGGAGCCATTTTGGCTACACAACACCACTTACCGATGACGACTGTGGCATGGCCTTAACCCATGACTTTCGGGTAGTAACCAGACGCCACCATGTGGCTTCGAACGACTGCAGAGCTCCACTATGTCCCTCGGAAATGGCCCCGGTCGATCTCGCTTGAAGCTTGCTGAGCCCACATTGGGCGTTCTCGATCCCACTTCATGCTGTCGAGACTACTCTAATCAGCAGTTTGCTTGTATTAAAGACGACTTCTGGTCCACGATGACATTCAAGCACAGAACATCTCTAGCATTCAATCTAGCAGCTCCTCTTAAAAAGGGGCTACAGCATCACATCGTTCAAGGCAGCCATGGCTATGCCTTCGATGCCAAGCGCGGTACCTCTTTCGCATCATTGACTCTTCCATTGAAGCCAGAATCCATATCATCAGCTCAACGTTCTTCCCATCTCCACTATGCCTATGATATTCTTCCACATCTCATCTACCCTACCTAAGTCCAACCCTCCCATTGGATAGGTGACCAAGCCCATGGTTCAGCAAGTTATGGCACAATACGGCTTGGCCCCCTGGCCAAGTCCCCTGGACATTGTGCCTTGCCGGACAATGAGTTATCGCCAGGCTTGCCCATCGGCTCAGCGCTCTACCACTCCCTCCATGGCATTGACATCCTGGCATATCTCAGCTCTGACCTCGTCCACGTCTCCATTCCACCTAAGGCTCAAGGCACGAGCCCGCGATATTCCCTGCAGCCTGCCCACAACTTAACAAGGTCTTGAGGATTCCCAAGAACCCCACCTTCTTACTTCCCCGATTGCGTTCGTGAAACCGACCATGATTGCGGTCATCATATGCTTCGAGTCGCGTCTGGACAGGGTAATGCGGTGTCGTATCTAATTGCGGGGCTAATTGCGGGGTCGTGTATGCCATTGATGGTTTTGGCTGAGGATAACCTTGATGGTGCTGTGAGGGTGATAGGTGACGATATTGCTACTGCTGCTGCTGGCGGCGCGCGCGCTGCGGTGGACGAGGTTGGGCGCGGGGAAGACGTGAGTTGTGCGGGTCCATGTTTGGTAGGATGGCGCTGTTTAAAGACGATAATGAATCGATTTTCAAAACCAAACAGAAGTATGCTTCTGAAGACGCACACGTGGTCTGATTTCACAGCCACATTTGTCGGATGAACCATTCTGGTATAGCAAGATGCTTGGCAGGGAAGCTTTGAATGCAAAGGAGCTCCCGAGACTCATCGCCGCCGAGGGAAAGAATATTGCACCAGAATCCTCAGATCCAGACGCGAAATAGCAAAGGGGCTTGGAGTAGAAAGCCTATCTTACTCTAGCATTTCGCCAAGCAGCATCACGAAGCGGTATACTCATGTATCCTTCTCACGACATAGTGAAGTGACGATGTCATATATACGTGTTACTCCTGACGGCATTACGTCTATAATATATCAAACTAACCTCAGAATTCAATTACTGTGCAGAGCATAGAGCATCTGAAACGTTAGTAGAAGAGTCACTGTGTAGGTCCATTTATCCCTTCAGGGTGTAGTTTGACCGCAGGAGAGTGTCTACCAGGGCAAGACGTGGACAGGGATCTCCTTGCTGCGCTTGCATGAAGTTCTGAGACCCTTGCAATGTTTCAGTGCATTCATGCACTGGACACTCTAGCAGGGCAGGTAGTTGATTGTCTGATGGCAAGACTAGAGATATAAGGAGGCCTGATCGGCCTCTCACCTCGCCAATTACTTCAGACTTTGCTTGCTGGAGGCTCCTTCTTCAGGCTTAGACATTTTCTCTTTACCCAACCTCCACTCCCTTCATGTATCTACACTCCCTGTACCTGTCGCGTAGATAGTTGGGGTTCCCGGCGCTGCAGGCGGTCAGTTTTGCCCTGCTTTGGCCCTCGTAGCGCCAGCGAGGACCAAACAATGAAAGATCATTCGAAGCACCTTAATGCTGCACTTCATGTTCGATAGGCCATGGGACAGCACTCCGCATTGGAAATGATATCTTGTCCTATTTACTCGAGATGCGAGCTGAAGATGTCAGTGAATGCCACATTGACAGGCAATTTACCAAGGGCTCAAAGTTCGCGCCTTCCTAGAAGTCTGAGAACCTCGTTAGCTATAAGCCCATGAACGTCTAACCGAGCAAATTCTGCTTCCGGTAGTAGAAGGGGGTATCACAGTGAAGTGGACCTGGGACACTCAAGTGCAGGTGTAAGAGTAGAGGCGGAAGCTTATTAACATGACTATATGCAGTTGTGCGATGATAAGTGTTGGAATAAAGGACTTAAAGAACCTCTAACGTTTATAGTACTATAATAGCCGTTTATGGTATATTCCGTAAACGGCTATACGTAAATAAGTAAGTAGGATATCCTTTATTCTATCCTTATTCTACTTATATATAAGTAGGGTAGTTACTTATAAGTAGAATATTAAGTAATTAATCCTTCCTAAGATATCCTCCTCTAGTATTTTAACTAGTTATAAGCCTAGGTCGCTAACGCTACGCCCGTTTTTATAAGAAATAGGTTTAATTCCTACTATTATTATAAATTACTTCCCTTTATCTATTAAATATAAACTACTACTATATATACTATTACCTTTAATACCCTCTTAAAAACCTTTATAATAGATAATTTATATAGAGAAATAATATCTCTTAGTACTAAAGGTACTAGAGTAAATCTTTAAGTCCTTAAGGGATAATTAAACTATCTCTAGTAGTAGTAAGACTTTTAGGTAGTTACCTAAGCTAAAGGTTTCTTTAATATTATAATAGGAAGGGAAATTATTTATATACTATTAAGTATATCTAACTTTAGCTTTAATAAAGTTAAAGAGGCTAAAAATATTAAAGATATTAGCTAAATTAAAGTATTAAAAGCTACTACTATTATTAATAGTAAAATTATTAAACCTAATAAAGAGTATCCCTTAATAGAGACTAATAAATTCACTAAATCTAGAAAACCTAAGAAAAGTACTACTTATTACTTAAGATTCTCCCTTACCCCTTATAAAATTATAGACCTTATAAATAAGGAAGAATCTACTAGATTAGGTAAAGAAGGAGTTATTAAATCCTTAACTTATAAACTACTTAATTTCTCCAGTTAATTAGCTTTATATAAGTTTAACCTTAATACCTTTAAGAAAAGTTAAAAGCGATTTTACTAAGTTATAATACTACTTATTTACTAGGTAGATCTAGTTATTTATAAATAACTCTAATCCTTTATTAAATTATATACCGCTATTAAATATCTTAAAAGCTAGTATAAGATAAGTAAAGTAAGACTCTAGGAAGTAGCTATAAATACCTTTAAATATATTTATCTATTTAGATATAAGAATATTTAAGACTTCTTAAATAAAATTAAAACCGCTTACTAAGATATTCTTAACTCTAGAGGAATGTATTTTAAAGGTATAATTATATCTAAAATTATATACTCTTTTACTCTAGAATTTAATACTTTTATTAATTATTATTACTTCTTTTATAATAATAATCCTAGGACCTTAGAGCTTACCTAAATAACGGCTTACTTACTTACTTTTAAATTAGACCTAGAGTAATATAAAGCCTCTAGAATACTTATAATATTTACTTTAAGAAAACCTTAAACTAAAATAATATATAATACGTATAGTAAAAAGGGTTATATTAAGGATTACTACTAGTAGACTTTCTTATATCTTAAGAAGTCTTTATAAGCACTTTAAAAGCCCTAGGTACTCTTAGCTACTTAAAGTAAATTAAAGTCTAAAGTTATAAGAAGAGTACTCGCGGTTATAGAAATAGACTTAAAGATATTTAATTATCTCCTTAATACTAATAAACTAGGATATTATTATAAGACTCCTTTCCCTAAGCCTATAAATATTAAAATTAATTTTAGTTTATAACTAGTTAAATGATTATTAGTATCTAAGGTAAATAGGAAAGGATAAGATAGTAGTAGAATTAGCTATACTAGTTTAGAAGATATATTAGGCGTATAAGAGCTTATTTTAAGCCTAATACCTTCGCTTTATTATAGAAAGTATATATAGGATGTTGCGAAGGCATTAAGATGTAGTAGAAAGATATATTCTCTAAGTATAGAAATCATACCTATAAACTAAAGGGCTAGGCCTATCCTAGTTAGGCTATAGAAGGCTTCCGCAGGTAAAGTAAAGTAGTAGGACTATAAAGGACTGTAATAAATACTATTAATAAATAAAGCTATTATCCTAATAGCTATATAAAACGCTAATAACGCTAATAATACTAATAATTAAGGCTGAATCCTAGATTCCTTACCGAAATTATTATTATACTTATTTACTAATACTAAAGTATTCTGTAATAGCTCTTTTTCTAATATCTACTAATCTTCTTTAGGGCTATAATTCTTCTACCTAACTAGGAACTAAGTTAATTAACTATAACCCTAGTAAATCCTCCGCTTTTAAATTAGCCTCTCTACTTCCTATTTATTCTACCTATTAATAATAAGGGGAATAGCTAGACGACGTTATTAATATAGGTTATCTTTAAGATTAGTAGTAAGTTTAAGATAGGCTACTAATATAATATTATAAATCTTTATATTAGTTAGTAGATCTAGATAATATACTAATTAACCTATATATTCCTTAATCCTAAAAGGCCTAGCTAATTATTAGCTAATTTTCCTTAATATAATTATTAGAAGCTTATACCCCTAGTAAAGGCGTAGATTAATTATATCTCCTACCTTAAAGAATATAAAGGCGTATATAATATTATAATATTCCTTTATTTTAAGGGCTATAAACGTAATTATATCCTTAATATTAATATAAGATAGGTGATATTTATCTATAAAGATAGGATATACTAGCTATATATAAGTAATAAGGTCCTTAATATTTAGGTTATTAAAGCCTTTAGTAGATAGGTTATTAATATATAATAGATCTAGGGCCTCTTATATCTAAAACCTATATATAATTTAAGTCGGGGTTTAATTTATAGTACTATATTTAGTTATATTATTTAAGGTAGAAGATATCCTAGCTAGAATACTAGGCTATTACCTAGAATCTTCTAAGGTAGTAAGGTAGTAGCGGAGAGTTACTTCTACTATCTAGTTAGACCTTTCTAATATACTATCTATCTAAGGATACTAGGCTATTAAGTAGAGTAGGCTAACCTTAAGGCTTTAGAAGATTTACCTCTAGATTTATCTTATAAATTTCCTATCCTAGTTATAAATAATTAATCTAGGTATTCCCTAGTTTAGTTTAGCTAATTAGTTTAATAGCCTTATTACCTACTCCTTACTAGTCTATATAGTCTTACCTAGAATAAAGTTAATAGCTTTAGAGAACTTATCTATTATTAATATAATATATTTATATTAATCTAGTAGTAAGACTAAAAGTATGAGGATAAAGTTAATTATAATAGTATAAAAGGGGTTTATAAGTAAAAGGATAAGCTATAATAACCTATAGGGTCTATACCTTAATATCTAGTTAAGTTAATAATATAAGTAATAGTAAATAAACTTATAAAGTTTAATAGCTATATTATAAATATATAGGCTATTAGTAAGGCGCTTATATATTTAAGTATATCCGGGATACCCTATTTTATTATAAGCTAGCTAGAAAACTTCCTTTTCTAGTACTAAAGGTATATATAGTTAAAGACCCTTCTTATTATTATTAAAATATAGGATCTTATTAATAATATAATATAGTAGCTTAGTAGTATTACTACCTAAGGCTTTATTCTTCTTAACTATAGATATTACCTTTACCTAGCGGGGTTTATTAATAAGGCCCTTAATAAGTCATTAATAAAACTTAGGACTTATTTTAATTAAGCTAACTAGAAAAACCTAAATAGATAATATATCTAGGCTAGACTTATTTATATTAGCTAGATAATACTCCTAACTAGCTAGCCTAGATAATATATCTAGAATAATATTAGATTTTCCTAGTTTATAATATATATTAAGATAGAAATATTATAAATATTCTAATACCTAAATAAGGTATAAGTTAAGTTTCTTAACTAATATAGTATTTAGACTAATCTATTAAATAATAGAGATAGTAGCTAAGTAGTTAATATATATAATAGTTATTAACTTAGCCGCCTCTATTATATACTAGATTTTCTTAATAACCTAGATTATACTAGTAATTTTAAGCTCCGTTAGCTAATAGTATATCTTAATATTAATAAGTAGACGGCTAAGAAATATAATAGGTTATGAAGACTTTTATCCTAATAGATTATTTATAAAAGCCTTTAATAAAATATAGTAGATATAAGTATTAAATCTAAATTCCTTACTAGTATTAAGGTCTATAAATAGCTACCTTAGCTTATTAAAGTAGTATAAGATAGTTAGGGAGGTAAATAGCTTTTAAAGCTAGTAAAAGGCATTAATTTCCTTTAGTATAGGCTTACCTAGGTAGGTACGGCGGGCTAGCCTTTTATAAGTATTACCTCTAATACTTTTTATTCTACCTTAAAGGGCCTTATTAAGGTAGGTTTTATATACTTATAGTAGTTTAATTATTATAGTATATTAAGTAATATATTATCTTAAGTAGCTAGTTAGACTAAGATATTTCTCTAACTAGGCTAATATTCTAGGGAATAATAGGTTAGTAATAGCTACTAGCTTTTCTTTAGTAGTAGTAAGGCCTAGAGTATTAACTTTCTAACTAAGTAGATAGATAGAAGGATATCCTAAGAATAATTTCTTAGGGGAAAGGTAAATATTTATATCTATTAATACCTAAAAGACTTAGTCTAACTAGGATAAATATTCCTTTAGGGACTTAGAAAAGATTATAATATTATTTATGCCTTATAAAAATAATAGAATAGATAAAGAATCCTATTAATTATATACTAGATATATATAGGTAAATTATAATAGCCTATTACTAGAATATTAAATAATTCCTACCTATAGTAGCTAACTACTATTAAGCGGTAGTAATAGTCCCTATTTACCTACTATTAGTAGAAAAAGCTTAATACGTTAATAGTAGTAATATATATAACACCTTTTAATAAAGCGAGAATTTTAGCCTAGGAAGGAACTAGATATATATTAGGTATAGTGATTTTATTTAGCGCCCTAATATTAATAACTACTTATCCCTTTCTACTAGATTCCCTATCTTTCTAGATAATAAAATATAGGAAAGAAAATGGGGTTAACTTAGAAGTCTACTCTATCTAACCCTATTTATAGAGCTTATTAAAGGCTTTATTAATTACCTCCTTATTAGCCTTTCTAATTAGATAAACCCTAGCCTAGCCTAGTTTATATAACTCCTACTAGTTATCTACTAGAGGAATATCTATCTACTAAGACTTAGGTATATTTATAATATTACCTATATCTTATTATAAGCTAGGAAATTTATCTATAATTAATTCTAATAAAGACCTTAATTAGGGTAAGCTATAGATTATTATACTAAAACTATAAATCACCTTAATATTAGGAGCTAGGGTATTTAGTATAACTACTAAAAATATAGCGGCGGCGGCTATTAAACGTTATAGATTTAACTTTACCTAGTTAGTATTCTTCTTTAATAGTCTTACTACTAGGTTGTTATAGAAGGCTTTTATAGGGAAGTATCTTAATACTTTATATTTAGTAACCTTACTAAGTTTAATATTTCTAGGAAGCTTAATTTACTTATTAAAGTTATTATAAATAATATAAGATATATTATAGTCTATTATATATATATAGGCTAAAAGCTTATTAAGTTTCTCTAGTTTAAATAGAAACTCTCTATTATATAGAAGGTCTAAGGCCTAATAATAAGGTCTAATAATTAGAACCTTCCTATTTATATAAGGGGTAATAATTATAACCTTCTTATTATAAATAGTAAAGTTTATTTAACTACCTCTACTAGAAATATTAATAGGAATACTAAGTCCTTTATAAAATTAAATTATTAGTATATTTTAATTAAGGTTAATAACTATTCCCTTAGGCTTAAGAATATTAACCTTAATAAGTATACTAGCTAGTAGATTATTAATAATATAAAGCTCTCTTTTAATTAGAGCTATACTATTATTACTAGGAAAGTATATTTCTAATTTAATATACTCGCTAGTATTATATCTCTTATCTCCTAGACACCTAATATTTATAAGCGTAGGTATTCTTTTAATCTCTACCTTTAAGGTATATCTTATAAGAAATACTCTATTAATAAGACTTATTATATAACCTATATTAGTATATAGCTTATAACGTAGTCTATCCTATAAAAGACTAATTATAATTATTATAAAGTAGTAATCCTAGAATATATAGCTTCTAGATGCCGTATTCTTAGAAATACTCTTAATAATAGTAGGGGTAACTATCTACGGAAGGCTTTAGTAGTTACTACCTACTTAAGCCTTAATAAAAGATATTACTACTAATAAAGACCTTAATCCTTTATAACTATAATAAATATACTTATATAAACTATTATTAAAAGTGAACTTAGAATAATATTACTTATAATAGAAGGCTTTTATAACTAAGGTAGTCTTAATAAAGTAGGCTTTAATAGTATCCTCCTACTAATAGTTACCTAATATAGGGTTTTCTAGGTCTTAATAAAATCCTGACTAGTCTTTAAGTTCTTTAAGCCTTACCTATTTACCCTAGTAGAAAGCGTCTTTATATACCTTATACTTAGCCTATTTATTATATCCTTCTTCCCTAATACTAGCTTAATAGGCTTATAAAGCTAGAGGAAACCTATTAAAGGATTAATATAGATTTTAGCTATTTAAAGTATTTAGTAGTAGCTGGTTTTATAACTAGGCTTACCTAGGAGACCTGTTTATATTTCCACTAGTTATTTATAAGGGTTATTACCTAATAATCTAGAACTAACTAATAGGTTAAGTCTATATCTATTAGGGATTATTATTAATATTATCTTAGAAATTTTAATATAAAATAAATAGTTAAGTATAAGGGTTTATACTACTATAATATAGCCTTAGACTACTACTAAAATTATAAAATAAATTAGGGGTATACTATCTTAATTAAGGGTCTTAATTATAGTAATTATTATAATTTCTTAAGTCTAACTTTATTTTATATCCTTTTTCTTAATAAAGGCCCTTATTTTTATAGATATTAAACTAGTTATCTTTAGTAAAGTAGAGCTCTTCTAGAAGATCTAGTATATTTAATAAGGTAGTCGGCCTTAATAGGTTATATTATAAATTATTATTAAGATACTTATAAGCTAAGAGTATTTATACTTACTTAATAATTATAATACTAGTATTCTTTATATTTAAGATAATACTAGATATATAATTAGCAGGGTCTTATTAATTATAAGTATCTTTAACTATATAATAAATATTTTTTAGTAGGCTAAGAGATTTATTAGGTAAATCTTAAAAGTATACTTATAAAGTATTATACTACTTAGTAACGCTAGTAGGATTATTATATAGCCTAACTTAATTAAGTTAGCTTAGCTAGTTAGTAAACTAATTATCCGCCTTATTAAGTAGGTAGGAATCTATATTCTATTAAAGGAGGGCCTTATTTATAATAGTAGTCTTTACTTAAAGCCTATTAGTAAAGCTAAAAATATTATAATAGATATTATAAGTATCCTTAACTTTAATTAGTAGTATATTAGGGTTTAAATTAAAATATTTAATATTATATAGGTAAAACTAACTATTTATAAGGGGGGCTATTATAATAGGCGGAGTAGTTAAATATCTATTAGCTCTATTACTAGCCCTACTACCGGCCCTACTACTAGCTATTATAATCTAGATAAGGGTTACTATTATATTTAATTATTTAGTTAAGAAGCCTCTAGTAGGCCTAGTAGCTCTATTCTTAATATTATTACCGGCCTAACTATTATCCGCTATATCTAAAGCTTCTAATAGCTAATTAGGTAGTTTTAGTCCTATTAGTTAATTATAGATCGCCTCTTCTACTAATATTACTTACGTACTAGTAGGGACTAATTCTATACTACTTAGTAAGGTAGATCTAGGGCTATATAATAAGGACCTTAATAGGGAGTTTAAGTTAGATAGAAGTTATTCTAAGTACTATTATAAGGATAAAGTAGCTTACTTAAAATAATAATTTATAGTATATATTAAACTCTAATTAATAGCCTAATTAGGGGGCTAAGGTAGTTTATTAATATTAAGAAGGCTAACTAGTTTAAGGGATATTAACTAAGTACGGCGGCGTTAATCTTATAATAATAATAAAGAAGAAGAAGAAGATAATACCTAATTAATCCTTAAAGGCCTAAGATTTCCTTTAATAATAAGTAAAATTAGGAACCGGCTAATATTATTAATAGTATCGGCGTATTTATACCTAGTATTAATAAAATTAGATAGCTAGAAAGTAAGTATAATAATCTCTTATAGTATAGAGGTAGCTAAAATAAGTAGTAAACTAGGAAGGTACGGGGAAAAGTTAAGTTTTCTTAGTAAAATATTAAGGAATCCTAATAATTCTAGAGAAATCCTAATACTATTAGACGGTAGTAATAGGTAATAAAGAAGGCTCTTATTAATAATAAATCTTCTAAGGGGACCTTTATATATATCTAAGGTTATAGAAGGCTTCCTTAGTAAAGATTTAGTATAAGGTTAAAGGCCTAGGATTTTTATAGAGCGGAAGACTTAAATAACTAGTACTAAGGATAGCTAGTAGTACTTTAAAGAACTAGTACTTATAGAGCTAGTACACGATCTTAGCTTACTATATAATTAATAGTATATAGTAGTAGCTAGTAGGTATTACTACTATTTTATTATAAAGGTATTAAGATATAGTAGAAAGATATATTCTCTAAGTACAGAAATCCTACCTATAAACTAAAGGGCTAGGCCTATCCTAGTTAGGCTACGGAAGGCTTCCGTAGGTAAAGTAAAGTAGTAGGACTATAAAGGACTGTAATATAGGAGCTTATTTTAAGCCTAATACCTTTATTTTATTATAGAAAGAGCGCTAAATTTAGATTATTTAGAGATATTCTATTATACTCTTTTAAACCTAGTTATATAATACTTTTAGGAAAAGATAGTATAAATATAAAATAAGATAAATAGATTCTTAATTCTAGAGTAACTATATATATTATAGATAGCTTAAAGTAGTTTAAAGACTTTTATAAGTTTAATATAAAAGTTACTATTATAGATAATATAAATACCCTTAATATCCTTAGAGGAGGAATAGTTAAGGTTTTAACCTAGATAAATATAAGAGAAAAAGTAACTCTTAAATTATTAAAGCTAGTATACTTACTAGCCTTATAATATAATATACTATCTCTATTACTACTTAGTAAAGTTAGTAATCTCTAAAGGAAATAGTCTACTAATTAAATAGATATAGTTATTAGTAAGAATAAGTAAGTCTACTTAGCTATTAAATAGGATAGTCTATATATTTTAAACTTTTTATTACTAATAAAAGTAGAGTAATTATAACGTAATAGTATAATCTCTATACCTAGAGAAGTTAAACTACTATAAATAGTTATAATAATTAACTTCTATAAAAAAGTCTAGAAATAGTATAAGTATCTTAGATATCTTAGACTTAAAAATCTTTAAAGACTTTTAAAAGTAAGTAAAGGAATAGATATTACTAATAAGGAGATTAAGGCTAAATTAGGTGTAATATACCTAGTTTATATAATTTTAAGAGTTATATATATAATCCCTTAAGATCTAACGACGCGTAGGTACTAAAATCTTAGGACCTATTATATATTAATAGATAGGGACCCTATACTATTATTAATATAGGGGGAGTTAAAGGATTTATAGTAATTACTAATAAAGCTACTTATTTTATCTAGAATAAGCTATATAAAAATAAAAAAGAGATTATAAGCCTATTCCTTAATATATTAAAGAAGATAGAAAGGATATATAATATTAAAATTTAGTAAGTTAGAATAGATAATAAGTACTTTACTTATCTAACCTAAGACTTCTTTAAAGAACTTAGGATATTAATAGAGCCTATTATATTATATACCTATTATTAAAATAGAGTTATAGAAAGAAATTTTTAAATAAAATATAAATAGATAGTAGCTATACTTTAAGAAAATCTCCTTCCTTAAAGGATCTAAAATATAATACTAGGAAATACTAATAAATTCCTTAAAGTAAGTATAGTACTAGAAAAACTCTAGCTTAAAGCCTAGAAATATATAATATAGATTAAGAATAGATTACTAATATAGGCCCTTAAAAGTTGAAAAATATTATAGGAATTATTAACTAACTACGTTCTAGATCTATCTTAAGAATATATTTAGGGTAGTTAAATATACGTTATAATACCGCCTAAGTTAAGAGGATAAAAACTATACTAACTAAGAGGCTAGATAGGGTATTTTATAAGTTATAAAAGTAAATCAATTTACTATATCTAGAACCCTAATAAAAATAAAATCTCTTAGGTATTAGTTATATAAGTTAATAATAGTAAAAGTCTAGATAACTCCTAAGATAGACTAAATCAAGGGAATTAGGCTTTAGATAAGATTATACTTAAAAGAAATAATATTATAAATAAGGATAATTTATATAGTAATAAAATTAAATCTAACGCTACAGATATTAAATATAGTCTAGTACGGAATATATTAGAAACCTTAAGAGATAATACCTATATATTAGGCGCCCTTTAGTTAGATAATAACTCTGAAAATTACTAAGGAAATAATACTAATAGGAGCTAATTTACCCTAGCTAGTATTTAGAATAATATTACTCTAATTAATATTAAAAATGATATTATATAGATAATTAATACTGATAGTAATAGTAAAGTTAGGTTATTAGAGGAGGAAGTTTCTCCTTATTTCTAAAGGTAAAGACTTATATTATAGATAGCGAAATAAAAACGTAGCCTATCTCCTACTATTATATAGAAATATAAAGTTAATAAAAGATACTATAATTATATAAAAGATAGAAGGAAATATAATAATAAGTACTCTTTTATAGAACTATATAATATCTATATTAAGAGGAAAGGTAGATACTTTCCTTAAAATATAGAACTATTAAAACTAGTAAAATACTACCTATATAATTAAAATAGATATAAATATAATAGGGTATATCTCTTTATAGAAGCTTATAATAGCTACGTTTAAATTTAATAATTATATACTACTAAGGTACTAGTTAAAGGGTTCTTTATATTAAAAGACTAAAAGTACTAGCTATATACTTAAAGGCGCTTATTATATAATAGAAACCTACCTTGTAATAAAAGATATACTACTTATAAAAAGGGATAACTAAGATATTACCCTTAAAATATAAAAAAACTATAAGTAGTTCCGCCGTTAGAGAAGTACTAATTATATATTAGAAGAGGATAATAGTATAATAGAGGGAAACTATATAATAGGTATATTTCTAAAAATAGAATATATATCTATTAAAAGGATAATAAATCTTAGATATATTAATATAACTCTAGAAAATAGAAGGAAGTAATAGTAACTAAAGATTTTTAATAATATTTTAAATATCTAGAGCGTAGCCGTAAATTATTTAACGCTAAGTTAAACTATAATAGTAATAGCCCCTATAATTATTATATAGAAGAATAAAAGAAGGATATAATACTAGGTAATTATACCTATTATTATAAGAATAAAAAATTATAACGCTATAAGTTAGAAGGGGAAGAGGCTTAATTATTTAGAAAATTTAGAAAAGAATATTTATAAAAGATAAGAGAAAAAGAATAATAGAGTAAAAAAGAGTAGATAATAGCTTAAAATAATAACGCGTTAAATAAGGAAGATTATACTAATAAAGATCTTCTTAATTATAATATAAATTATATAAATAATCTAGATTAAAGGGGAGAGTCTTATTATAATCTAGATTAGTCTAATAATAATAATTCTAATAGTTAGTATAATTATAATAACGACTTAAATTAATCTAATAACTATAATTCTAATAGCTAGTATAATTATAATAATAACTAAGATTAAGAATAATCATCTAATTAAAATTAAGATTAGTCTAATAGAGAATTATACGCGCCTAATTATATATATTAAGGAGGAGTATCTAATAATTTAATAAACCTAGATCCTAGTAAATATAGAGATAGAGTAGGATATAGACTAGGTAATATAATAGGTTCTAATTAAAATTTATACTCTCTTAATAATATTATATAAGGAAGAGTAGCTAATTAGGGTTAATCTTTTAAATATTATAATTAAAACTTACTTATCTTACCTACCTAATAGGGAGATTATAAAAACACTAATAATAATATAGCTAAAGATAAAGAAGATCTCTCTTATAATTAAAATTAGCTTATCTTACCTACCTAGTAGGGAGATTTTAAAAACGCTAATAATAATATAATTAAAGATAAAGAAGATCTCTCTTAATATTATATTAATAACTCTAATAATAGTAAGAATAATAATAGAATTAGTAACCCTAAAGATATAAATAAAAAGTTATCTCTTCTAGATCTAGAAAATAAAGTCTACTCCTTTATATAAGCGCCGGTAAAGTTTATTAAGAAAGATAAGAAGAGTAATAACCTAGAAAATAGAGAAGTTAATAATAAATATAAGGATCCTAATAATAATAGTTCTAATAAGGAGAATATTAATCCTACTAAGAAATTACTACTATCTAAGGATTATATTATTTACTTAGTAGAAATAGCTATAGACCCTAAACCTTATAATTAAAAAGAAGTACTATAGAGATAAGATATAGCTAAATAAATTAATACTATATAAGATAAGTTGTTATGAAATACTACTATAGCGTAGTAGGCGCTATACCTTATATAGCTACTATAGCGTAGTAGGCGCTATGCCTTATATAGCTTAGCTTAGTTAGATATAAGGGGTTACCTCCTTAGATAGTAAGGTAAGCCTTTATACCTATTTTACCTAATAGTACCTTTACCTTATATTTTACTTTTCCTGATGTAATTCTATTATATTTAATAGTAATACCTATATATAACGTTCTAATAGGTTAGAAACAACCTAATAGGTAGTATAGACTAGGAGTCCTCTACTAATAAACCTAGTAGTAGACCGCCGCTAAGTTTACTATTCTATACTAGTTAAATTAGAGCAGATTTTACCTTAATAAGTACGAGGTAAAAATAGAATAACTATAATACCTCTAAATCCCTACCTCTTTATAATATTAGGTAAGACGCCTATCTAATATCTTAACTACTAGATTTAATATTTAGCTTTTACCCCTTACTAAGAAATTAATCTTCTTAGAAGATTCATCGGCAATTCGGGAACCCGGCCCTAGAAGCTCCAGCAGCTCAACCAGCCCGTACGGGAGGACTTGTACTCAGGAGTTATCGTGCTAGCCCGAATAGGAAATATTATCAGTATTACGTCATATATTACTAATAAAATAGTAAACTAGGCTAATTTTAAAGCTTAAGCTAAAACGGACTAGTACTCGCTAAGATACTAGCTCCTAAAGTTAGAAGTTTTTAAAACGAAGAAAAAAAAACTTCCAGCTTTAGGAGCTAGTATCTTAGCGAGTACTAGTCCGTCTTAGCTTAAACTTTAAAACTAGCCTAGTTTACTATTTTATTAGTAATATATGACGTAATACTTATAATATTTCCTATTCGGGCTAGCACGATAACTCCTGAGCACAAGTCCTCCCGCACGGGCTGGTTGAGCTGCTGGAGCTTCCAGGGCCGGGTTCCCGAATTGCCGATGTTAAGGCCGTAGTTTCCCTAGTAGGGAAACTATTATAACTCTAAAAATAGTAATAACTACCTACTTTTCCCCTCTATCTTAATTCTTAATTCTTTTACTACTTTTTATTTACTTTTACTTTACTTACCTTCGTACTTACTAGTTTATAGCGCGGTTTTCCCTAATATGGTCTATTACTATTATTTACTAAGCTTACTCTATCTTATTAAGGAAGTAGACTCGCTTTATTTAAAGGATTAATAAATAGCTTCTTATAATAGCGTCTTTATAAGCTACCTTAAAAGAAAATACCTTATAAGAAAATACTATCCTTTTTACTTTCTAGTTAAATACTTTTATTAAAATAGGGTATTTATAGATTAATTTAATACTAGAGAGAATTTATAGAATTATATATAAAATTATAACTACCTCTCTCTAGCTAGTATAATTAGCTACTAAATATTATAAATTATTAATAAGGAGTACTTATACTTACTCTAGGACTTATTTTATAGAGCTATTAATTTAGCCCTTAAATTAGGTTATTAATAAGCTAGCCCTTTAACTTATAATAAAAGGGTTTACTAGGGATATATAGGAAATTACCCTACTCGCTCTTAAGGAGAGTTTTTAGTTAGAACTAGCTTATACTCCTATTACCCCTCGCTTTTTATTACCTACGTTTATTTAAGCTCTATAGAAGGTACCTCTAATTACTACCTTTATTAAGATATTAATATCTATCTCTTTTAGGATATATTTATACTTTAATTAGGAGTTATTAATATTATAATAGCCTAGCTACTCCCTAATCTTAATAGAACTAAAGCCTAGTAAGGCTACTTAGATAGAAAATACCTCCTAGGAGCCTAAAGATATCTTAAGGTTACTAGAAACTATTTAATAAGGTACCTTAAGGTCCGTTAAAATAAGATAGCCCCGCTACTTAATAAAGTTAGAGTCTAGTAAGGCTACTTAGGTAGGAAATAGCTCCTAAGAGCCTAAATATAATTTAAGCTTATTAGAGATTAAGATAACCCCTTAGGACTCTAAGTTAAATCTGCCTAACTAGGACTCTAAGATAAATCTACCTAACTAGGACTCTAAGATAAATCTACTTAACTAGGATTTTAAGATAAATCTACTTATACCGCTAAAGTTTAAATAGCGTAATTACCTTAAGCCTTAGGTAATTAATATTAAGCTAGGTGCTTTAATATAAAATATCTAATTAATTTATAAGGAGGAAGTTCTTAAGGTATAAGCTAAGGCTACTCGCCTAGAGACTATTAAATTATAAGTTATTATAGTCCTAGAGTTAAGTACTACTACTAAGTATAGGGTAAGGCCTAATATACCTAATATAAGAGACCGCCTAGTTACTATTAATATAGATAATCTCTAGAGAATTATATATAAGGAAGTTAGTAGTAACGCTAGCCCGCCTAGGCCGCCTAGTAATCCTAACTTATAAGGTAATCCTAGCCTATCCGGTCTACTAGGCGTTAGTACTAGAGGTAATAGCTAACTAAGATTTAATACTTAGGATATAGGATTTTTCTACCTAGACCTACCTAAGTTATATAGTTTAGGGGATATAATATATACTTATAAAGAAACTATTTTTTATAAAGTATATACCTTTAATAAATATATATATAATTATATAATATAGTTAGAGAAACTAATATAAAAGAAAATCTCGCTATATACCTTAGGGGTATATCCTTAAATTAGTACCTAAAAGAGATTAATAATTTTAAATAATAAGCTTTCTAAGGAATACCGTTAGTAGATTTTATTAATTAACTCGCTCTAAGGTTTAAAATATTAGTATTTAAGGCACTTAATTAGTTAACTAGGGAAAAGTACTCTATTACTAATATATACTAGGATAGGGATCTATAAGCCTATTTATAAAATATCTAGCTATATATTATAACTACTAGGGTAGATAATACTTATACCTAGCTAACTTAGGCCTAGAATTAATTAGATATTAATATCTAGTTTATAATAACCCTACCTACTAAGACTATTATATTCTAAGATTTTATAAAAGAGCTAGAAGCTAAGCGTAACTTATAAAAAGTTATAAATAACTACTATTACTTAAATAATAGTAATTATAGAAGGTAGTTAGAGCTTAGTTATTAGCTACTACTATTAAATATAATACCTAGGTAATTCTATAATAATTATTAGTTATAGGGCTACTAGGGCTATTAAGGCGGAGTTTAAGCTAGTTATAATAGCTACCTATTATAGCTAATAGGGTATCTATAATAAAACTTATTATAAGATAGGATAGCTAATTAGGTATAAATCTTTATACCTTAGCTAGTACTAGGTAAATAACTTATAATTACTACCTTAGTAGTAGAGGTAAGTAATTATACCTCCCTTAGCTAAGAAGTATAGGGCTAACCTAATTAGGGTAGATTTAATACTAGTCGCGGTAGTTATAATAACTTCTAAGGTAACTATAACCCTTATAAAGAGAGAGGTAGTAATTAATATTAGTACGCCTTATAGCTTATAAGGTAAAATTATAGTTATAAATATTAGAATTAGATAAACTAAATACCTACGCTATAAGCTACTATATATTATAGATATATAGAAATAATTATAATAATTAAACTAAGTAAGTTCTTCCCTAAGGTAGAATATAGTACTAGTAAGTTTAAGTACGCCGCTTATTTAGAGGAATATAATTTCCTAGTAGTAGCCTTAATAGACGCTCCTATCTATTAGAAAGAAGTATCCTTATTAGACCTAGAAAATAGTAAGGTATATAATCTTATAATAGATACTTATTACTTTTATATTAAAATCCTCTACGTAGGTTCCTACTTTATTAAGATACCTCTACTAAGGTTAACGACTTACCGCTATTATAAGGAAGATTTTAGCTTAGGGAACCTATTATACGCGTATCTAGCCCTATATTAAGGTACTAAGAGTAGCTAAGATAATAAGCGCCTTTTTACTAAGGTAAACTTTAACTAGGAAGATATACTAGAACTAGTAGTAGACTTAGATATTATATTATATCCTAATACTAGCCTATTATTCTAATTATAGTATTTTACTATAATCTACGCTAGATTTTAAGTTATAAGTAACGCTAAAGTAATTTACCTAGATATAGGATATATAATAATACCTATTAATTATAAGTTTCTAGTATAAATTCTACTTATAATAATTATTTAAAAAAAAATTAATAAATATCTAGGGTATAAGTTCTACTAGGTATTCTACTAATAAATATATAATAATTAATATATATATCTTAGGCTAGAAGGGAGAATAAATGGTCCTAGTATATTTTTATTATAATATATATTTAATTAATAACCTTAAGGTAAAAATACTAATTAAGATAGATATTATAAGCCTAGAAAGGATAATACTTAACTTAAGTAATTAGAAATTAACTATTAAAAGTTATAGTAGGCTTATTACCCTAATTTAAATTTTAGTAAAGGATAATATTATTATCCGCCGTATTATATATAATAAAAAACGCGTTATTATCCTAGTAAATTTAATAGCTTAGGTACTAGTATAACTAAGGACTTTTATACCTTTACTTAATAGGGATTACCTTTTTAACCCCTATTTACTAGGAGTATACGCTTATATTATAAATACTTCTCTACCTTTTATTTATATTAAGAATAATATTAAGGTAGATAGAATTATATCTACCTATTCCTACCTTAATATAATTATTAAATATAATACTAACTTTTATTATACTACTTACCTAGAGGATTATATATATATTATAGTAAAAACTAATATTAAGGTTAGTAGCTTACTATTAAGTAAAGAGATTAAAATTTAAGATAGTATCTCCCTATTTAGTAATAAAGGGGAGCTAGAAAAGTTAAAGGCCTTAGTATATAAATTTTAAGATATCTAGAAGGATAATAGTAATATTATTAATATCCTAGAAAAGGACTAGATAATAGTATTAATAAATATTAACTAGAACTCCTCTACTACCTTAAAGCTAAACTAGAGGGTATACCTAGTAGGTATTATAGATTAAGAGGTAATTAATAAAGAATTTAATAAGCTTTATAAATAAGGTTATATAAGATAGATAGAGGGGCCTACGCCTTTTACCTTCCCTATATTTATTATATAGAAAAATATCTTAGGAGGGCTAGTAGCTCTACTTATAAGAAAGGTAAGAGTAGTAGTAGATATTTAAAGTCTTAATAAGATTACTACTACTAACTCCTACCTATTATAATTATAAACTAAAATTATAAATACCTTATAAGGGATAAATAATATAAGTCTTATAAATAGTCTTACCTTCTTTTTTTAATTCCTAGTAAAACCTAAAGATTAGTATAAGTTTACTTTTATTTCTTATTAGGGATTAAAATACTTAAAGGTAGTAGTAATAGGTTTTAAGAACTTACCTCCCTTTATTTAGAGAATTATAAATAGGGTACTACGCCCCCTTTAAGACTTTATTTATACTTATATAAATAACCTTATTACCTTCTCCTAAATATTTAATAAATATCTTAGCTACTTTAAGTAACTTTTCTAGCTTCTATCTAAATTAAATATAATAATTAGTGTAAAGAAGACCTTCTTAAATTATCCTAATATTACTTTACTAGGGTAAAGGGTTAATACTTTTAGATTATTAATAATTAAGGAATATATTAAGGTACTTAGGAATATTAACTTTTTAAAAGACCTTAAAGTACTAGAATACTACCTTAGCCTTATAAGCTAGATATATAATAAAGTTAGCTATTACGCGTAGTAGGTAGATCCTTTATAAGTAGAGAAGATAAAGCTATTAAAGGGTTTACTAATAAAGGGAGGTTATAAGTAAAAGAATTTTATAAAAATAATATTAATTAAAAAAAGGTAAATTCTACTTAACTTATTTAGCTCTTTATAAGACGCCTTTTTAAGTTTAAACTTCCTTATTTATTTCTTGTATTTAAGGCGCCTTTATATAGATATTAACACCTTTAAGAAGAGAGGTTATAGAGTTATACTATATTATATTAAGGGTAATCTTATAAGGAATAAATACTTAAAGGCTAATATTAAGCCTATACTTTTCTTATTTAAATTACTAAATAGGGCTAAATCTTATTATTAGCTAATAGAACTTAAGGTTATATACCTAGTTTAAACTATTTATAAAATTAGGTACTTTATTAATAATTTACTATTTATAACTATTATATTTATTAACTACTTAGTTATAATAAATATTATAAGGTAGGTTTTACTTACCTCTTCCTTAGTAGATAAACTTAATCTTAGGCTAGTTTATATATCTTAGTATTTATTATAATTTAGACTAGATATATAATACTAACTAGGTAAGTAATATATTATATTAGATATACTATTAAGGTTAATAAATAACTTAGCTATTAAATGCGGCTTATAAATAATTAAAGAGGGTACGCTTGAAAATATATTCGCGTTTAATAGTTTCTTTATTAAGATATTACCTACTTTTAAGAACTATATAATAGCTAGTTATATAATAAGTAAGAAATAGGCTAAGATTCTTAATAGCTTAAAGGATAGGGAAACTACCTTAGTAAGTATTTAATTTTATCTTAAAGGAGGTTTACTCTACTTTATAGACTATAAAGGAAGGGTATAACTATACCTTCTTAAGGAGTTTAAGAAGGAGATATTCTACTAGGTATATAATAAAAAGTCTTACCTAGGATTTAACCGTATATATAAGGTAATTATAAGTAACTATTATTTTAGGAAATTAATAAGACGGTTATATCTATATATTAGCTACTACTATAAATATAACCTTAATTAGATAAAGTAGTACCCTACTTATAGAGTCCTAGTATTAATAGTTACCCCGCCTATATTATATTATATTATAATTATAGATTTTATTCTTACTTTACTTAAAAATACCTTAGGGATAAATATAGTATTATCTATTATATATAAGTTTTTTAAAAGGATAACTATCTTATATAAAAAAGATACCTACTTAGTAGAGAAATAGGTAAAGGAATTCTTAAATAGAATAGTTAATTAGGGTCTACCTCGCGTAATAATATTAGATTATAATAAGAAGTTTATATTTACTTTCTAGTAGGGAGTATTTAAAAGTCTAGGAGTTTAATTCTTAATAAGTATAATATATTATCTATAAATAGATAGCTAGTTAGAAAGGATAAATTAGATAGTTAAAATTATATTAAAATACTAGCTAACTTCTAACCCTAGAAATAACTAGATAATATTCCTACCTTAACTTAAAGGTATCTTAAATAATCTACCTAGTTCTATAATATTTATAAGCTTAAATAAGGTTATATATAAGTATTACTTATATAATACCCTTACTTTACTACCCCTAGATAACTAGAAGGTAAGTCTATTTTTAGAGAATAGGATTACTATTTAAAAGGAGGTAGAAGATTTAATTACTTAGGCTTATATTAAATCTAAGATTAAATATAATAAATATTATTAGCTAATTTAATTTAATAAAGGTAAAGATATCTTTATAAAGTTATATACTAGGTATAATTTACCTAGTATAATCTAAGTAAAGCTATCTAACTAATAGGCGGGTCCTATTAAGATTATATAAAAGGTAGGGAAATTAGCTTATAAATTAATAATCCTAGTAAATTAGAAAATCTATCTAGTTATTTTAATTATATAACTAGAAAAGTCGCCGTAAGGTAATAACCCCTTTAATATGGGCTAGAAGCTAGACTACCTTCTAGTAGTAGAAGAGCTAAATAATAAATAGTACTTATATAAAATTAAAGAGTTAGTAGGAAAGTAGTAGAGAAAATATAGTTATAAAAAATTAATTACTAAGTACTTAATTAGGTAGAAGGGCTACGGCCTAGAGGATAATATATAATATAATAAAGACCTTCTAGGTTATATAATTAATTTATAAGATAAGTATAATTAATATTATATAATATACCGCGTATATTATATATATCTAACTAGGTAGGTATAAACCTAGTTAAACACCTATTTATATAAGTAGGGACGTTAAACTACTATCTTTATAATATAAAATATCCCTTTATAATTCTTAGTAAAGTCTTAGTAGTTAGTATAAACTTACTTTTACTTTCTTTAACTCTTACTTATTATATAATTATATTACTTAGCTCTACTTATTATTATATTAAACTATTACTATTATATATTTTTAAGAGGTAGAAAATACTATTTATAAAGAAGTAAAATACTTACTAGTATAATTAGGGCTTAAGCTAAAAAGGGCGCGTTAAGCTATATAAAAGATAAGATTAAGGGGTATTAAGCTAGACTTATATTAGAATTACCTACTTAGGTAATTAAAGGAATATTAGAGGAATATTAATACTAGCTATTATAGTTAATATTACCTTTCCTAATAGTCCCTAGAATAGCCTACTAATTACTTTAAGGTAAATAGCTAATTATTATAAAGTAGGATCTCGCGGTAGATATATTAGATAAAAATACTTAACCTCCTACTAAAACTACCTTATTTAACTATATAACTTAGTAAGTTATCTACGCTAGGCTAATATCCCGCGTAAAAAACTTATATTAGCTACTAGATTTCTCTTATAATAGTAACCTACTTAAGAGGTATAAAAATAAGGGTAATACGGTTAATATATTTAATAGGGGAGTAATATAAAATATTATTTATTATAATACTTATATTTTATAAGGAGATATTAGGATAGCTAGTATTACGCCTAAGTAGTAAGTTAGAAGCTAGTAGATAGGGAAGTTAAAGGAAAAGCTAAATATATACTAAATTTATATTAATAAAGCCCTTACCTTATTATTACCCCTAATAGCTCCTATTATATTTATAAAGTTATTAAAAATAAAAGGGGAGGATAAAGGGTCTATTACTAAGTTAGCTAGGAATCCTACTTTAAAACCTAACTTAGCCCCGCTAAAATCCTAAAAGTAAGAGAAAGAGGTTATTAGGGTAAACCCTACTAGAATAAATTAACTAATTTAAATAAAGCCTACCTTCCTTTAGATTATAAAGGTAAGAAAGATAGTAAACCTAGAGGTAAGGAATATAAAGAACTAAGGTACTAAGTTAATAGATAATTATATAATATATATCCTTATTATAGTAATAATAATATTAAATAAGATAGTAATAGTAGTAAATAAAAAGCTTATATACCTTACTAATATAGCTAATAATTTATAAGACGTAGATAATAATAAATTACTACGGCTAGGCCTTAAAATAATAGTAGACTTTTCTAATACTACGGGCGCCTTACTTAATTTTATAAGGTAAGCGTTATAGGATTATATTAAGATATATCTAATTAATAAGGGGATAAAGTTATTAACTAAAGTACTCTACGCGCTTTATTAGAGCTAAGTAAATTATTTCTTACCTTCCTAGTTCTATAAGACTCTTAGTATTACTAATAACTAGGAGGTAGCTATTATTAAGGCGAAAAATAAGAGATAAGTAGATAAAGTAAATAAGGTAAAGATAAAATAGGAGGAAACCTTAGATACTTAATTATTAGATATATTATTAGATAATAGCCTACTAGCTAGTAAAGATATATAATATATCTCTAAGGAAGTAAATAAATATATTAAGATATAGTTAGCCGGCGAAGATATATAGTATACCTCTAAGGAAGTAAGTAAACGTACTAAGAGGTAGCTTAAAGAGAGGGAGGTATAAAAGGAAGTAAAGAATAAAAAGAGATACTATAAGCTTATAAGTTATCAACTTACTAATACCCTATCTACCTTACTATCTTAATATATTTTATATCTACCTAAAAATATTACTAACGCGCTATCTACCTTATAATCTTATTATATTTTATACCCGCCTAAAAATAACTTACCTAGGATTCTAAGGGATAGTTAATTAAGGTATAAAAGGATTAGTTTTATTAAGGACCTTATAAATTTTAATTTTAGCTTCCTTACCCCTAATATATAGCGAGACTTCTAGAATAGTATTAGACGGCTAGGTATATAGAAATAGTACGTATATATAACTAAGGTAGAGTAGAATACTTTCTATACTAGGAAGTATAGTATATAAGGATATATTTCTCCTTTTCCTATTAGCGGTAACTATTATAAAATACTACTATAGCGTAGTAGGCGCTATGCCTTATATAGCTACTATAGCGTAGTAGGCGCTATACCTTATATAGCTTAGCTTAGTTAGATATAAGGGGTTACCTCCTTAGATAGTAAGGTAAGCCTTTACACCTATTTTACCTAATAGTACCTTTACCTTGCGTCCCACCCCCCCCGACATGATTCCGCTATATAAGTATAATAGTCTTATAAAAAATAAGATATAGGAAGTTATAAACTAAGTAAAGGATTAATATATACTTTTAAATAGATAGGTTCTTTAATAAAAACTTAGAGCTAATAGAAATATCTAGAAATATAAAGTAAGATTTATAGTATAAGGATTTAAATAAATATATAGAGTTAATTTTAATAAAACCTTTATATTAGTAGTTAAATAACCCTTATATAAAATCTTATTTATACTCTAAGTTATACTAGGATAGAAATATTATTAAATAGATATTAAGATAGCCTTTCTATATAAAGAAATTAATAAAATTATAAATTAAGCTACCTAATAATTTTCCTAGAATTAAAGGTAAAGTCCTTAAACTTAAAAAGGTATTATATAGCCTTAAATAATCTCTAAGGCTCTAGTACCTATAGCTAAAAAAAACTTACTTATTAAAAAAGGTTAGAAAGTATCTAATTATAATAGTTTAATCTTTATAAAGTCGGGAGTCTTCTTTACTATTTATATTAATAATATTAATATATTTAGAAAGAATAAGGGGGAAATTATTAGTTTTAAAAAGGAGTTATTAGAAGAATTTAAAATAATAGACCTTAGATAATATATCTACTACCTAGGGTTATATATTTATATATAGCTTAAAGGGATATATTTATACTAAGCGAGTTTTATTTAATAAATTCTTAATTACTTCTTACTTAATAATATAAAACCTATTAGTACCCCTATAATTCTTACTAATAAGCTTATAACTAATAAAAGTAAAACGGCCTTATAAGATTTTACTAAACTTTACTAAGCTATAATTAGATATATTAACTACCTTATAATAGTTTCTAGGCTAGATATTTTATTTATAATAAATAGAGCTACTAGATATATATTAAACCTATCTAATAATTATATAAAAGAACTATATTAATTATATACCTACCTAAAAGGTTTAATAAATCTTAGCTTAATATTTAAGTTTTATTTAAAAGAAAATATTTATATAATAGTTAATAGTAACTAGGGAAATTATATAGATATATTATATTCTATAAGAGGCTAGATTATTACTCTTACTAGAAGCCCCTTTTTCTAGAGTTCTAAATAGTAAGTAATTATAGCTTTATCTAGTTATAAAGCTAAATATATAACTACTATTAAAGTAATAAAAGAGGCTATTTATAAGGGTACTACATAATAATATAGCTATTAAGTATTATAAATAGTATATATATATATATATATATATATAGAACTCTCTACTCTTATTATTAGTAAGACTAATTACTACCCTTTCCTTTAAGGAGAATTCCCTCCTTTATATATTATAAGTAAAGGGGTAGCGTAGTACTACTATATATTATAAACGCCACGTTAATAGTAATATTATATTCTTAACTAGTCCTTATAATTATCTCCTTATCTAAGCTCTTAAGCTTTAAGAGTATAAAAGGTTATAATTTATAAAAGATACTCCTTTAATAATAAAATATACCTTTAATAAGAGTATAATAATATAATTAATTATAAGGCCCTTTAAGCTAAGCCTTAAGAAATTTATAATTTTATTAAATTATAATAATTATAAATACTATTCTTATATATAATCTTTATATTATAATATATTTCTATTATACTTCCTATTATCCTTTATTAATTTATTATAAAAGTAGTTAGAAGTCTTAGTATTTTAAAGTAAATAGGAAGTTATTACTATTAAGGGTTTATTAAGTACTTAAGGTATACCTTCTTTATATAACTTTAATATTATTCTTCTAATTATAATATCTTAATTTTTTTATTAATTATATTAAGTCCCTTCTAATTCTTATTTATATTATTACCCCCTCTACGCCTTATTATATCTACTTATACTCCTAGTAGTTACTTTATAAGTAATCCTTAATAATAAACTTACCCTTACTACTAATTAAAAGAAGACTACTACTACCCCCTCTACTTATAATAGTACTTAACCTCCTTTATTAAGTTACTTATAACCTATCCTTATATTATCTTATATAATATACCTCTAATATATTATATTTTAAAGTAAAGAGTTATAAGTCTAATATTTTTAATTAAGGCTTTACTTACCCCTTTAATAATATACTTTATATATACGCCTCCCCTAGCTCTATTAAATATAATTATTATAAAGATCTTAATATTAAATATTAATAAGAGATCTTTACCTCTATTTATTATACTTATATACGCCTTCTTTAATCTTTAAATATTATAACTACTTTAAATACTAGCTCTAACCTCCTTTAACTTATTAGATTCTAGTAAACCTTTAATAGGCTTATTTAATAGTATTATTACTACCTCTACTATACCTCCTCTACCCCCTTTACTACTACTACTCCTATTAGGGTAGACCCTACTATTACTATCTATATTATAAATACCCTTAAGGGTATTCTAAATATCCTTTACTAGCGTATATATATTACTCTATCTCCCCTTTTAAAGCTCTATTAAAACCTTACTAATATATTATAAAAACGCCTTCCTCCTATTATAAAGGAAGAAGAAGAGGATAAGGAGGATAAACCTATTACTAGTAGTAGTAATAGAGTTAAGCCTAGTACTACTACTAGTATAATATAATAGCCCTCTCTTATAATACCCTTAATAGTCTAGTTATATTAGGTATCTTTTCTTTTTTATTAATAATAATAGAAATTATTTCCCCTCTTATATAATATAAACTTTATACCTTAGGGTAATCCTACTTAAATCTTTTTAATATATCTAATATATTAACTAAGTCCTACTTATATAACTATTAATTATAATTATAAGACTAATCCTTCTACTTTACTAAATATTAAGGTTTATTATAAGAGATTTTATAATTAAGAATAGCCTTAACTTCCTATTTATCTTTATTATTTATAAGTTCTACTTATATAACTTTTATAATACTCTTACTATTACCTTAATATAGCTTTATAAGTAAGATATAAAAGATATTATATATATAAAAGGTATTAAGTAGTTATAACTTATATACCTAATTACTAATATAATTAAAGACTTTAAAAGGCCTTAAATAATATTATAATAATATCTTAATTATTTATATTAATTTAATATACTTTATATTTAATAAGATATAATTACTTATATTATATTATCTTTACTTTTATTATTTATTTATATACTCTACTTATATAACTTATACTTAATATAAGTACTACTTTAAACCTTCCCTTTATTTTTAAAGTAATTTAACCCTTTTTTATATTAATAGGACTTCTCCTAATAATAGCTCTAAGAGCTTTATATCTAGCTTAAGTAAGTAGCTATAAAGTACTTTATATAAAGGTAACCTAGTACTAGTATATTTTATATAATTATATATAAACTCTACTAGATAAAGTAACTCTACTTAATTATCTTATCTCTAGGTAGAATAATAGTATAAATACTACTTTAGTATACTATTCTATCTCTCTATTTAACTATCTATTTAGGGATAAAAAGTAGTATTAAACTCTCTTTTTATATTAATATAATAATATATAACTACTTAAAAGCTATTTATAAATACTATCCCTTAATTACTAATAATACCTTCTAGCTAATTAAGCTTTAAGAAGATTTTATAATATAATAGGTTAGTAATATTAATAGTATTAACTATCTTTATAATAGGTAAATACCTAGCTACCTTAATATAATAGTTTATAACTACTAAGATTATATTATAAATACTACCCTTTTATTTACTTAAAGGGAGATTTATAATAAAATTTATTATAATTTCTTAAAAAGGTCTTATAAGTATTAGTAATAGTAATACTATATTATAAATAGTATATCTACGCGGGTTTATTAATTAATAGGTTAAGTATCTCTTTACTATAATAGAAAATATATAATTTAGGACCCTAAGCTTATCGCACCTTATCTATTAGTTAATAAGTACCCTAATTACCCCTCTAGGACTAGCGCGAATATTAGAACTCTAATATTTCTTTATATTCTACCTACGTCTATACTAACGCTTTATAATATTTTCTACTTAAAATAAGTTATAAAGCCTATATTAGCCTACTTAACACTCTAAAAATTATTAAAATTAGTATAGTAGTTTAAAAGATATATTAGGATAAGTAGATTTACCTACTAAATTCTATGCGCTAATAGCTAGGATATAGATTATAAATAATAAAAGTCCTAATATTATTTATATTTTACCTATTCTATAATAACGCCTACTAATATATCTACTATTAGGTTAAATAGGGGGAAGTATCTATCTTATTACTAGGTATATAACGCTGTTAGAATTATCTATATCACTGCATAGGTCTATAAGCTAATGCTATTATATTTACAGGCTACCTACCTACTAACGTGTCTAATACGCTCCCTACTATTCACCTTACCTACTAACGTGTCTGATATCAGTCTAAATAGGGGGAAATATCCGTCTTATTACCAGGTAACGCTGTTTAAATAGGTACATGCATATAATATAGCTAATACTATCGTATATATAAGCTAAAACGTCTAATTTACTTCCTACTATTTAAGTTACCTACTAACGTGTCTGATATCAGTCTGAATAGGGGTAGATATCTATCTTATTACTAGGTATAGAATGCTATCTAAATAGGTGTATATATATAATATAGCTAATACTATCGCATATATAGGCTAAAACATCTAATTTACTCTCTACTATTCATGTTACCTACTAACGTATCTAATATTAGTCTGAATAGGGGTAGATATCTATCTTATTACCAGGTATATAACGCTGTTAGAATAATCTATATCGGTCTATAAGTATATTAGCTAATGCTATCGTATATACAGGCTACCTACCTACTAACGTGTCTGATTTACTCCCTACTATTCACCTCACCTACTAACGTATTTAATATCGGCCTGAAAAGGGGGAAATATCCGTCTTATTACTAGGTATAGAACGCTGTCTAAATAGGTATATGTATATAATATAGCTAATACTATCGTATATATAGGCTAAAACATCTAATTTACTTCCTACTATTCACGTCACCTACTAACGTGTCTGATATTAGTCTAAATAGGGGTGGATATCTATCTTATTACTAGGTATATAACGCTGTTAGAATAATCTATATCGGTCTATAAGTATATTAGCTAATACTATTATATATATAGGCTACCTACCTACTAATATATCTAATTTACTTCCTACTATTTACCTTACCTACTAACGTGTCTAATATCAGCCTGAAAAGGGGGAAATATCCGTCTTATTACTAGGTATAGAACGCTATCTAAATGGGTACATGTATATAATATAGCTAATACTATCGTATATATAGGCTAAAACATCTGATTTACTCCCTATTATTCACGTCACCTACTAACGTGTCTAATATCAGTCTGAATAGGGGTAGATATCTATCCTATTAATAGCCTAATATATCTAATATACTCCCTACTACTTACGTTACCTACTAATATATCTAATATACTCCCTACTATTCACATCGCCTACTAAACGCCAGGTAGTAGGGGTGATTTTCTAACGTAAAAATCTTGAATTTTTATAGGTATTTTCTAGTTCTTATATATAATTATAAATATCTTATCCTATTAATTTTTAATAGAACTTCTACTTAATAAGCTTTTATATACGCTTTTATAAGTAGTAGCTAGTATAAGGGTTATTATAATAAAGCTTTAAGATTTCTTATTTAATTACTTTATTACTAGGTACAAAAATTATACTACCCTTATAAAGGACCCCTATCTTATTTATTAATAAAGATATATTAGTAGCCTTTTTATAATCTTAAGACTTTAATAATTATTTCTTATTATAAATATCTTTATCTCCCTCTTAAAGATATTAGAGGATCTCTAATATTAAGTTATTATATTTATTTTATATATACTCTATTATTAACGCGGTTATAATATACCTTCTAAGTACTATTTAATTAATATTAAACTATCTTATAATAGGGTTTAAGCTATTACTTATACTATTTTATATCTTTAAGAGCGCGTTACTCTCCCCTATTTTTAGGATATAAGGCTTTCTAAGCCCTATTTCTAACCTTTTATACTATTTATAATTATAGGCCTTATTATCTTATAAACCTTTATAAATATTATATATATAATATTTATTAGAAGGAATATACTTAATATTCTTTAACTTATTTTATAATATTAATAGATAAGTATCTTCTTTATCTATTATTAGTATATAATCTAGTTACTTTAATAGGGTATTAGCTAGGTTTTTAGTATTTATATAATAGTATATCTTAAAGTTATATATTATAAGCTTTATTACTTAATATACTTATCTCCTTATTAATAATAATATTATCTAGAAATACCTTAAGTTATTATAATTAATAATTATTATAATTAGGTATAAGCTACCTTCTAAGAAATACCTTTATATCTAAAATACCTTAACTATTATAAGTAGTTCCTAGTTATAAGTCTTATATCTAGTTTCCGCTAAATATAATTTATAAGAGTAGAAGGTAATAAGATACTATTCTACTTCTACCCCTTTAATATTAATAAGGAACTTTTATAATAAAATAATTATAATAGTTAGAATTAAAGTATTAGTCTCTAATTAAATTTCTCTTATAAAATTAAAATATATAAGTAATAGTACCTCTTAAAAGAGTTACTTTGACTATTTAAATACCGCTCTTATAATATTACTTAATATTAACTTTCTATTTTTAATATATAAGTAATTATTTTTTAGATAATCTATTAATACTATAGTAATAGAGGAATAATATTTAATAAAATAATAATAGAAATTAATAAACCTTAAAAATATTTAAATATCTTTAATACTCCTAGGTTCTAGCTATTTTATTATAATATCTACTCTACGCGGATTTATATATATACTATTATAATTAATAATAAAGTTAAAGAATTCTACCTTTATTATTATAAATTTATATTTCTTTAAGTTAATATAAAGTTTAAATTTATAAAGATATTATAATACTACCTTTATAACTCTAATATAAGACTTTTTATCCTAGGAGTAAATAAGAATATTATCTAGATAAATAATATATATAATATTAAGTAGTCCTACTAAGGCTTTATTAATATATACTTAGAATAAGATAGGTATATTAATAAGTTTAAAAGGTATAATTATATATTTAAAATAATTATACCTTATACCTTATATAATCTATTATTTATTACCCTTTTTTATTTATAAGTAATAATATATATTCTTAAGATCTAACTTAATTAAGTATTTAATATTAATTAATCTTATTAATATTCTATTAATTAATAAAAGTAGATAGTAATTTTTAATTATAATCTTATTAAGCGCCTTATAATTAATATATAAATATAATATTCTATTCTTTTTTAATATAAAAAGAATTAATATACCTATTAAACCTATAAAATAATAAATCTACCCCTTTTTTAAAACTTATTTAAAGTACTTTTTTAATACGCGTAACTCTTTCTTTAATAGATTATAAAGTAGGTTAAAGAGAGGTTCTTTATTCTCCTTTATATTAATTATATAATTATATTATATATAAGCTAGTAGCGCCTTAATATTCTTAATTAAAAAGATATCTTAGAATTCTTAAAATTTTAAAGGGAGCTTAACTTTAAGTAGTAGGCTTTTATTACCTACTCTTAAGTATATTATAATAAATATAATATTATTAAGCTACTCCTTTAAGGCTTTAATAGTATTAAAGTACTCTTTAATATTATTTTTCTTAATAGGGAATTATTAGTTTTATATAAGTTAATTTACTTAGAGATTTTATTCCTCTAATTATAAATATTTTAGGTAGAAGTTATAATTAAAGTTTATTATTATATAAAAGGCGCCCTTATAATATTATATAATACTATTAAAATTAATAAGTTTAATTTTTCTTATATAAAAACTTAATAATAATATTAGGTTCTTAACTTTATTATATAAAGTATTACTAGAGCTAGGGTTTATTTCTTAATTCTACTCCTTTATTAAGTATATATTAATATAATTAATATCTACTCTAAAATTAATTAATATGATAAATTCTCTTTATAAGCTTTTAAGCTCTATTTATATTATAATAATAAGTTATTATATCTACTTCTTTCCTTATATTATAATAGTAGATATAATTATAATACTTAGGGTTTTTTTTAAATTTAAGCCTTTTTTAACTAGCTTATTATTAGATATCTTATTAGTTATAAGCTTATTAATTATAATACTTATAACTATTAATTTTATACTTTAATAATCCTTAAGTATATATCCCTTCTTTTAATAATTATAATATTTAATAGTAGAAAGGTTAGGCTTAAGCCTTTAAGGAAGGTATAATAATGCCTTAATAATACCTTATCCTTCTTACTTTATATATAAGCTATTATCTCTTTACCCTTAGAAATTTCCTCTTCCTCTTTAAGGGCGTTAACCCCTAGTAAGAGTATTATCCCTCTAATCTTTATATATAAATAGTATTATATAAGGCTCTAATTAAGTTACTAATATAATAAGAGTATCTCTTATCTTTAAAATATTAGGTTATATTATAAGTTAATTATAAAGATCTTTATATAACTTATTTAAAAAGTTATTATAAAGTATATATTTTATTAATAACTTAAATTATCTTTTTAACTTAATAAGGTAGTTTATAAAGTTTATAATCTTTTAATATTCCTTCTACTTAACTTTTAAGTAGTACTTATTAATTATTAGTTATTAATTTTAAAGATCTTTTATTTAATCTATTAAGAAACTATTAAAGTATTCTTAAAATTATTTATCCTTTAATATATCCTTTATATACTTATATTATATAGCCTTAGGGTCTAAGGCTATATATTATAACGCGTATTAGATTTTTATAAAGTTATTAAAAAAATAGGTTATACTTATTTTAATTATATTAACTATATTCTTAAATTATTCTTAATATTTTTATATTAACTTCCTATTATATATATATAAGTCCTATAGCCTAAGAATATAGGTTTTATATTAAAGATACTTTAGTTCTAATTCTTCTATTAATAATAAGTAATAATAATAACCTACTTAAGTAGTATTATTAATATATATTTCCTACTTTAACTCTTATAAATATTATTATAAATCTTATATTTATTACTTTTTAAAGACTTCTTCTTTAAGTTCTTATATCCTTTATAATAGTACTTCTTAGGTTTTAGGTAGTAGGGACTAGGTTTATATACTTAGTAACTACCCTTAAATAGTTAATTATAATTATAATATATCTATTATTAATTAATTAATTAATTCTTAAGACTTACTTTCTTTATAAGCTTAATCCCTTATATTTAAGCGGGTTATTTATACTAGTTAACTAACCTTTTTACCTTATACTTATAATAACCCTTCTCTACTTATCTTATTAATAGTTAGGCTACTACCTTTAAATAGGGTAGAGTAATTAAAATATAAGGGTACTATATAATAATATAGCTATTAAGTATTATAAATAGTATATATATATAAAACTCTCTACTCTTATTACTAGTAAGACTAATTACTACCCTTTCCTTTAAGAAGAATTCCCTCCTTTATATATTATAAGTAAAGGGGTAGCGTAGTACTACTATATATTATAAACGCCACGTTAATAGTAGTACTATATTCCTAACTAGTCCTTACAGCCTTATTATAATAATTCTTCTCCTAACTAAAATATCTATTACTAGGGACCCTAGTATAGTAATTATAAACTATATATTATAAGACTAACTCTTATAATATATTATTATCTTATTAAGGGGGGATAAATACTTAAATAATACTATTAATATTACTAACTATCTAGATCTAATCCTCTTCCTATATAATAAGGAGAATATAAGTATATAGGAGACCTCGCTTCTAAAACTTAATAATATAATAGTAGCCTATATAAATATTAAGGATATATTACTTAAGGAGGTCCCCTATTAACTCCTAGAGCTTCTAATTAAAGATATAAGTAATTAGATTATAATAGTACTCTAATATCTAACTAGGTTCTAGTAAGCTTTAAATATTAGGCTACTTAGGATTATATATAAAGGTAATAAAAAATTCAGGTTTACCCCTTTTTTAGACTATTATTATAATATCTTATATTCTTACTTTTATAATATATAAGCTTCCTAGTATTATTAATAGGAGGATAGTAACCTTACTATTAATATCTTTAAGCGAGATATCTAAATTAGTACTAAGCCTATCTATTAGGCCGGAGTAGTAGTCTACTTAAATAGTCTATTAATTCTAATAATATTAATTTAGATTATTAAGCTCTATTAATATCTAGATATTAATAGCCTAGTAGCTAAATAGACATCCGCTATTAATAGTATAATTAAAGAAATTAGGCTAGATCTAGATATTAATTAGCTAATTATTTAAATTATATTAACTACCCCCTAGCTATTATCTAAATAATTTAGAACTATTTATAATTAAGTAGATTTAGGTCTAGAAAATAATTAGGGAAATATATTAAATAGTCTTACTTATATCTATTTTATATAAAATTATTATCTTATTACTTACTAAGACCTATTATAACTCTAAGGTATATACTCACTAGTAATATACTAGTCTAGCTCCTACTTAGGGTTACTATTATCTTCCTACTCTAGTTTATTATTACTACTAATTAGGATATATTAGATAAGTATACTAGTAATATAGTTCTATTATAATATATATAATAGATAGTCGCCTAGAAGCTAATAGCTAGCTAATAGGAGGTAGTTATACTATAACTATTTATTAAATAGAAATAGGAGTAGATATTAAAGGGCTATATAAGAAGGATACTAATTAGAAATTAATATAAGGCCCCCCTTAATAGTTTTAATATAGATATCCCGCTTAATCCAGCCTCTTATAATATTATTAGGAGTTATTATAATATAGGTAACTTCTATAAAGGTAAGCTAATTATAGGTACCCTTATCCTATTATTTAGGATTTAGCTATTAGATATAAATACTTATAATATTAATAGGATATTATAATTTATCCTCCTTAAGGTAGTTATAATAGGATTTAAACCCCTAGATATATAAGTTAATAGACTAGAGGGTATATTAAGTAGAAGTAAGAGTATCTTAATTTTAATTATTAAATTATTAATAGTAAATATCTAGTTACTCCTACGTACTATTTAGTATATAGATCTAGGCGAATTTTAGTATAAGGCCGTTATTAGTAATAAGAGGACCTATTAGATAATAAATAGACCCCTAGATCTAGAAGGTAGTTTAATTAATATAGGTATTAAAATTAGTTATACCCTCGCTAGTAAAGGAGAGATAATTATTATAACTAATAATATTATCTAAAAATTCTTTATTATATATAGTCCTTCTTCTTATAAACTATCTATTAATAGTAATATTATTTATATCACTAAGTAATTAGTTAATAAATTATATCCTAAGCTCCGCCTCCTTTTAAGGCCCCTTAAGTAATAAGTTAATATCAGCTAGCTTATATAACTAGTTAGGGGATAGTTAATTATTCTTCCTACTATTATAGTATAGCTATTAACCGCCCCTTATACTAGTATATTAATTTTTTTATAATAGTATATTATAATATAGATATCTATTTATAAGGGTATTAAATAATCTATTAATTAGGTAGGGTATTATATCTCCTACTTTCTAGGGATCCCTATATACTTAATATCCCTAGCCTAGCGTCTGCCCCTAATATATATTATTCTAATACTAGTATAACCCTTATTAAATAGGGGGTTAGTACTTAATATTATTATCTTTATTAGCCTATTAGTAGGCGTACTAATAATATATAAGGGGATAGTATTCTAGAGGTAGCTAAGAAGTAATTTCTTAGGAGGCTTCTAGAAATATTAGGGGAGTAGGTTATTTAAGGTTCCTAGGGGGAATAACTACTTAAATAGTTATATTAATAAGGGTTATATACTACTAAGAGGTAATACCCTTATTAGGGTTACTATAAGGGCGAGTACCTAATAGTATTTCTTTAAGGCGAGGTTCTATTAATATAATATCTCTAGGGTTTATTAATAGGTTCCTAGATCTAACCTAGGTTCCTAAATTAATCTTCTTTAAGCGTCTAGTACGCCTTATACTATTACTCTTATAAGATTCAACCCTCTTATTAATAGTATTAGGGTATAGCTTAGAAAGAGCTAGGCGCTTAGAAGGTATTAGTAGGGAGGTAGAGGAGCTAAATTTAGTATAAGAGGGGTAATACTATATTATTTAAAGACGGCTAGTATAGTTTATATATTATAGATTATAAGGGGAGGTATTAATATCTATAAGTTAATATTAAAGGTAAAAAAGAGATAGGAAGAAAAAACTATTAATATAGTAGAGAGGCGCTAAGATATAATATAGTTAGACTAATTTAAGAGGTAAATCTATTAATTCTAATATATCTTCTAATATAATAGACTGATTTTAATTACTTTTAAAGTATTAGATAGTTAAAAGTAAGCTATATAATATTATTTAGATAAAAAATATTATAAAGGGTAGGTATATATATAAGTAGAATATAAAGAAATATTAGAGTTCTAATATTCGCGCTAGTCCTAGAGGGGTAACTAGGGGACTTATTAATTAACTAATAAGTTATAATAAGCTTAGGGTCCTAATATTCTTATTTTCTATTATAGTAAGAAGATAAAAGAGGTAGGAAGAAAAATCTATTAACGTAGTAGGGAGGTACTAAGATATAAGATAGTTAGACTAGATTAGTAGGTAAATCTATTAATTTAGATATATGTTTTTAAGTAATAGATAGATTTTAATAATTTTTAAAGTATTAAGTACCTTAGAGTAAGCTAAGTAATATTATCTATATAGAAAATATTATAGAGTATTAGTATAAGTATAAGTAGAATATAAAGAAATATTAGAGTTTTAATATTCGCGCTAGTTCTAGAGGGGTAATTAGGGTACTTATTAACTAACTAATAAGGTGTAATACTAAAGCTTAGGGTCTTAAATTATATATTTTCTATTATAGTAAGAAGATTATATTACTTTTTTATATTATTATTAAGTATTTTAAGTATTATAATTTAATAAAATACCTTAATTAAAACTAATATTTAAATATTTTAAGTTAGTACTTTAGTATTAATACTTAGTACCTACCTAGGTACTAACTTAAATACTTAGTATTAACTATTAGTACTAACTTAAATACTTAGTACTAGATTTTAGTATTAAATTAGTAAGACTTAAGTTAGATATCTAACTTAAGTTTAAAGTATTAACTTGACGCGGTTAGTCTAGATAAACTAGAAGGAAAGCTTTATAAATTAAGTATATAAGATAATTTAAAGCTTTATTTAGATATTTATTAATAATATTTCTAGGTTATAATATAAACTATATATTATTAAGGCCTTACTACCTAATTTTAATAGGAGACATCGGTAATTCGGGAACCCGGCCCTGGAAGCTCAGGCAGCTCAACCAGCCCGTACGGGAGGACTTGTACTTAGGAGTTATCGTGCTAGCCCGAATAGGAAATATTATAAGTATTACGTCATATATTACTAATAAAATAGTAAACTAGGCTAATTTTAAAGTTTAAGCTAAAACGGACTAGTACTCGCTAAGATACTAGCTCCTAAAGTTAGAAGTTTTTTTTTCTTCGTTTTAAAAACCTCTGACTTTAGAAGCTAGTATCTTAGCGAGTACTAGTCCGTTTTAGCTTAAACTTTAAAGTTAGCCTAGTTTACTATTTTATTAGTAATATATGACGTAATACTTATAATATTTCCTATTCGGGCTAGTACGATAACTCCTGAGTACAAGTCCTCCCGCACGGGCTAGTTGAGCTGCCTGATGTTACGACCTTGGTGCTAGAGCCTTGGCGGACGCTATAGGCGCTTACTAAAGTCGAACATGCCTTGGTATAGCGGGTCGAGCGATCGCTCGACCTGATCGCTCTAGTCGACGCGGGTCGATCACTGGCGACTAGCGCGAGTATAGACTTTCCTATATCTATATAGAAAGCGTGATCTTTCCCTTAGATAGGAGCTTCGTGCTCAACTTATGTTATTAACCTAGATATCTCCTAGACACTAAATATAATACTCCACCTGTATTAGACCAGTTTAGTACGAAGCCTGTTTACCTTAGTCCTTAACACTCCTCTCTACAAGATCCACCTAGACTCCGGAGCCTTCTAGTTAGAAGACGACGGGTCATAACACTTTAAGCACCCTCAAGATGAGTACCTCAGGATAAAGGGACCTCACCCCGAGTAAACGCGGTCCACGACAGTCAGCAACAGCAGAAGTTAAAGAAGGTATCAAGGTTGCCAAACCAGATTTATACTATAGCGATCGAGACAAACTTGAAGAGTGGTTAGTATAGATACAGCTATACTTCTCTTTCAATAAAGACGCCATCAGGCCAAAGAAACAACCACTATTTGCAATGACTTACATGAGAGGACGGGCCCAGAGATAGTCCGCCCCATTTCTCAAACGATACATGGAAGATCCCGACGACGACGACAATGTCTCTATTAAGTTATAGATAGAAAGCTTAACGCTCTTTCGCTAGGAGATAAGACGGATGTTCGGACCTTCCAATAAAGCCAGCGTGGCGATAAGAGTCATCTAGCACCTGATATAAAAGAAATCGGCATCTGAGTATACGACACAATTTCAATAGTACTCTATAAGAACCGACTAGGATAATAACGCGCTGATAGTAATGTATCGAAGAGGATTAAAACCTCAGGTGAAGAAGGAACTCATGCGAGACGGAGCCGTTTATAATGACTTGGATTTATTAATAAGAGCCTCAACACGAGTCGATAACTAGATCCACGAGTTAGTAATGGAACTACGCCATAATAGTGGAGTTTCTAGACTCGGTCACACAGGACTCTATTCCGGAGGAAGTTATAGGAAGAAACGATTCTCACGCGATCCTTACGGTCCGATGCCAATAGAGTTAGACTTCACCGAAAAAAAGAAACCGTTCAGAGGTAAGAAACAGTAAGGGGGTAAGAAAGCAATGAATTACTATAGCTATGGCAAACCGGGCCACATCGCCAGAGACTACAGATCGAAAAACATGGTGAAACGACCTCAGTTGAACATATTAGAGAGAGTTCCAGCTAGGAAGACTGAACCTCCGAAGGATCAACAAGAAACGGAGTACGACGACACCGAGCTAGACGCAATTATAAATGATTTGCTAGCCCTCGTCAATCCACCCATTAACAGAGAACTGCAATCCAGAGAAGAAGAATTACGCGAAGAAATAGCTAAGAAACAGAGGAATATCATAAAGATTGAATAAAGGCTAGCGGATATTCACGAATAACTCAAGGAATTGGACTCTAATAATAAATATGATGGTGGTTGTATTCGGAAGGGAAAACCCGAATAAAGCCGAGAAAGCGAGGATGATTCCGACTGGGAAAACCTCAGCCAGACTTCTAAGAAAGAAGGTAATAGAGCAGCATCTCGAGCTTCCACATCAAAAGATCCACAGACAAAACTCGAGGAACGGGTAGAGTTCTACCAAGAAAAGGTAGCAGGAGGACTTCTGCAGAAGGAGTTCAGAAATGACTCAGCACATCCACAGCACGGAGTGATGTACTGGTCAGCCTACGCCGACGAAACATATATGGTTCACTACTAAGTAAAGATAAACTTAGGAAAATCTATCAGGATCCGAACGTGTGGAAAGATTTAGTCAAGCTATAATAATATAAGTTGTTATTGGCATTTAGCAACTAAAAGATCAAGGAAGTAGTTTCCAAACCATGACCAAAGATGGCATAGCAGTCTTTATAGGCACCTCAAGCATGACGAGCACACGTTAGAGTGCCACTTGGATGATTAGTATACCTGTTTCCACGACAACTGCAGAAAGCACATGTACATGAAAAGAACTACCGGATTCCTATCCTTTTCGGGAAAAGAGTAATCCCTTGTGCTAAGGGGAAGTACAAGGAGATCAATGTCCTTACCCTAAAAATATATCAGCTATGTTCGACGAACTACGTAATGCATGTGAACGTACCGGTTAAAATAGATAGTTAGCGGACTATAGTAATAATAGATTCCGGGGTATCTAGAAACTTTATCTCCGAAGCACTAGTACGGTTAGTAGGCCTACTAACGCGGAGAAAGAAGGATTTATATGACTTATGAATGGCCGACGGGTCAACGCTATTAAAAGGAAGCGTAGACGAGGAGACAACCTCGCTACTATTTGTAATTCAACGACACCATGAGGAAATGTCCTTCGATGTTATAGGGATAGCCACCCATCACATCATATTAGGTATGCCTTGGTTGGAAAAGCATAACCCAGTAATTAACTGGAGAAGAAAAGTACTTAAGTTTAAGCGAACTGGCGATATCACCAGATTCTAACCTACACGTCGATAGTAGACGACGGTAGATAAGAAATCGAACCGGAGAACGGTTGAGGCATGTGTTACCTTAATTTCGAATAAGGATGACCTTGAAACATAAGGATCCGACTCAACAGATACTGGCAGCGGTCCGCCAGGTCAATAAGTTAGAGTTCTTAGAGTAACTAACAGCACTCCTGACATCCTATAAGAGTATTAAAGATAGAAACGCCTCTTTATAAAAGAGATAACAGTAAAAGCTCTGCCTAAACACTAACCTTGGGATTATAAGATCGAACTCGAACCAGGGAAGGAACTAACGTTTGGACCTATTTATGCGTTATCTAAAAAGGAACTTATAGTACTACGCGGGTACCTTGATAAGAACCTAAAAAAGGGATTTATTCGAGAATCCAAATTACTAGCAGGATATCCGATACTCTTCGTAAAGAAGAAGGACAGGTTACTACGACTGTGCGTAGACTATCGAAAGTTAAACGATATAACGATTAAGAATCGTTACCCGCTACTAAATATTAGCGAACTGCAGGACCGGCTAGCTAAAGTAAAGATCTTTATAAAGTTAGATCTTCGAGGAGCGTATAACTTAATTCGAATGAAAGAAGGTGACGAATAGAAAATAGTATTCAGGACTCGGTATGGATATTATAAGTACCTAGTCATGCCGTTTAGTCTCACTAACGTACTAGTAACCTGCTAGGCATTAGTTAATAATGTTATACGAGCTCACTTAGATCTTACAGCGATCGCATACCTCGATAACATATTAATCTACTCTAAGACTCTTAGGGAACACATCCCTTATGTGCAGGATGTATTAACATGTCTGTTACAAGCGGGACTCCTCCTGAAACCAGAGAAATGCGAGTTTCATAAGACCTCAGTTAAGTTCTTAGGGTTTATAGTAATAACCAAAGGCGTTTATATAAGCCCTGAGAAGATTCAGGCTATATAAGAATGGCCTACACCACACGATATTAAATCCGTATAAGGATTCTTAGGATTCGCTAACTTTAACAGACGTTTTATAGAAGGCTACTCTAAGAAGGCCTTGCCACTAACAGAAATCACCAAAAAGGACACGGGATTTCGATGGGATACTAACCAGAAAAGAGTATTTAAAGAACTGAAGCAAGCTTATATAGATCCTCTAGTACTCTATACGTTTTAAAATGGGGAACTAGCACGCATTAAGACAGATGCTTCAGATCTTACGATTAGAGCGTGCCTCTGTTAATAGAAAGACGGCAAGTGGTATCCAGTAGCATACTACTCACGCAAGATGTCTCCAGCAGAACAGAACTATAACATACACGACAAGGAGCTTTTAGCAGTCGTCTATTCTCTGCAGCATTAGAGGGTATATGCCGAAAGCTGTTCGGAGCTTACTATCTTCACCGATCACAAAAACCTAGTAGGTTTCACAACCACGAAGGAGTTGAATCGACGATAAGTTCGATAGTCCGAACTCCTTAAGCAATACAAGTTTAAAATTTAGTACACCCTAGGAAAAGATAATAGACGAGCAGACGCTTTAAGTAGATGATCTAACCATATGTAAATTAAAGACATTACGACTCAGCCTATCTTAAAACAAGAAAACGATAGATCGTTAGTACCAGTAAGGAATCTGGCCACGACTATGCGAGTCACGACACATGTAATTCCCGATTTAAAGGAAGCATACGAAAATGACAACCTAGCCGGATAACTTAGGAAGGGACAGCCTAACCGGGACCTGTTACTATATAAGCAGAAGCTGTACTTACCACTAAGGGTAACAGAAGGAGTGATCAGGGATCACCATGATGATCCTCTGCTAGGACATCTAGGAGTATCCAAGACGTTGGAACTCATTCAAAGAGTATACGCCGCACCAAACCTGCGAGCGTCAGTCGAGCAATACATCAAGGAATATATATGCTGCCAGCAGAACAAATCTATAAGACATGTCAAGTACGGACAAATTCAGTTTACAGAAGTTCTAGACACACTATGGAAAGACGTCACGATGGACTTTGTTATAAAGTTACCTCGGTCGGTTAACCCGGTAACTAACGACAAGTACGATTCAATAATAGTTATCGTGGACAAACTTACCAAGTACGCTATTATAATCCTATATAAGGAATCCTATAACGCTAGTCAGCTTGGATTTATTTTATTAGACAGACTAATTAGAGATCATAGCATACCAGAATTAATAACTTCAGACAGAGATAAACTCTTTACATTAAACTATTAGAAGACTTTGATCGCGTTAATAGGAACTAAACTATAAATATTAACAGCCTACTACCCTTAAACGGATGGATAGACTGAACGTACCAATCAAATAATAGAAGTGTACCTTAGATACTACGTTAATAAAAGGCAAAATAATTGGGTTACGTTACTCCTAATAGCATAGTTGGTATATAACGACAAAAGGTTAGATATAATAAGGCTGTCACCGTTTTTATAAACTACGGTCGACACGCAAACTTATTCCTAGATCCTCGACAAGGACTAGATACAGAAAAAGCCTTGGTATTAACCTCTAACATAAAAAGCCTGCATAAAGACATGCAGCACATAATTAGCGAAGCCAACGCTGCTATAGAGAAGTCAGCAAATAAGAAAAGAAAATTAGGTCCTCAGCTAAAGAAGGGGGATAAAGCATATCTCCTCACAAAAAATTTAAAAAGTATGAGACCAAGTAGGAAACTAGACCACATTAAAGTCGGACCATTTTTAGTTGTTAGAAACAAAGGGCCTGTCAACTATGAATTACAGCTTCCACCCGACGCTAAAATCTACCTAGTATTCCATATCTCGATGTTGGAACCAGCAGACCCCAACACACCTTTATAAGAAACCTTCTACTTCTAGATAGAAGAAGAGAATGAATTCGAAGCCGAAAAGATTCTATTATAACAAGGTCAGAGCTACCTAGTGAAATGGAAAGGATACGAGGACTCAGAAAATACCTGGGAACCAGTTGCAAATCTTACGAACTGTCAAGAGCTCCTCTAGCAGTATCATCAAACCTAGACACACCCTGAGCGATCCACTCGAGAGCTCCAGGTGAGAGAGTTCCGGAACCTCCAAACTCTGAGAAAGTAGGACACTCTGCGAGTGCCTGTTCAACTTCACTAGCTTTCTCAAGATCTTCTAAACGTTCCAACTCCTCAACATCGTCAAGACCCTTATCAAACATCCGTTATTCCCGCTCTTTTAGGAAACGCTTCTATTGACGAAGGCGTTTCAGTTTCGTCTGTTTTTAACGAGCGATTTCGTTGGCGGCCTCCCACGCTACCTCTGTCTCCATCTCTTCGCGTTCGAGCTTCTCCATGGCTTTATTAATGCCAGAGAAGTGGACAACAGGTATGGCCGGTTCGCGTTGTTTTCCGAGCCGAATATATTCCGCGCACCTCCGAGAGAGAGAAGACACCCGATACTCCTTTTGAGATCTTGCGCATCGCAGACACGACACCATTACAGTCACTCCCCTATAAGCCACTCGGTCCGATAGCTCGGTACGGCGTTGCTGCGGACGAGACGACATGAATATTTATCTAACCTTTAGGACAAAGGTTTGGGGGATGAGGGGTAATGTTACGACCTTGGTGCTAGAGCCTTGGCGGACGCCATAGGCGCTTACCAAAGTCGAACATGCCTTGGCATGGCGGGTCGAGCGATCGCTCGACCTGATCGCTCTAGTCGACGCGGGTCGATCACTGGCGACCAGCGCGAGCATGGACTTTCCTATGTCTATATAGAAAGCGTGATCTTTCCCTTAGATAGGAGCTTCGTGCTCAACTCATGTTATCAACCTAGATATCTCCTAGACACTGAATACAATACTCCACCTGTATCAGACCAGTTTAGTACGAAGCCTGTTTACCTTAGTCCTTGACACTCCTCTCTACGAGATCCACCCAGACTCCGGAGCCTTCTAGTTAGAAGACGACGGGTCGTAACACCTGAGCTTCCAGGGCCGGGTTCCCGAATTGCCGATGGAGCTTCGATAATTTACGGCCTAGAAGGGTTTACCCCCTTCTAGTCCAAACTTACTTCTAGTCCAGCCCTAAGGGGTTAGTAGCCCGGAGCTCTTAAAGCTCCGTATTCTGTCGCCTAGCTCCGGGTGTACTCTAGGGTACTTTTAAGCCTTAAGACTATTACTTCTATAGATCCTTAGCTAGGCTTATTTTATTATTAATTTTATTATAAGAAGTACTTATATTTAGGCGTTCTATAATTCTTATAGCGGAAAAAAATTAATAAAGTACGTGGTGATAGAAAGCGAGGGCGTGAACCAGAAGTAAGTGTAGACCGGAAGGGGGTGAACCCTTCTACTAGCGTCGGGTCAACCGCTTTATAAACAACTGTACGACTCCTACTCAGCGCCTTCTGCTTTGAAATCCAATGTACACGGCTGCTGGCTTGATGAGAAATCAGAAACAGGGATCAGCGATGGCTATACTTAAACAGCCAGCGTTCTTTTCCAATCCACCATCGTCGTCCCAGACTCGATTTGGGCGCCGTCAATCTTTTCCCCCCAATCTTATTCGCCCTGCTCCTCTTGCTTCAACTCTACGATGACCGACTCAAAGAAATACACCTCTAAGCTCGCCAACGCCCGTATATTGATCGTCGGTGGCAGCAGCGGCATAGGCTACAGCGTCGCCGAAGCATCCCTCGAATACGGCGGGCACGTCATCATCTCATCCTCGCAGCAATCCCGCATCGAAGGCGCTATCGAGCAACTCCTGCAGACCTATCCATCAGCCAAAGGTCGCATATCCGGCTACGCCTGCGACCTCTCCTCCCCCTCCGTCGAAGCCAACATTGAGCACCTTTACGCCCATTGCGGCGACAGGCTCGACCACATCGTCTTCACCTCCGGGGATAAACTTGCCACCATGCCGCTTGCCAACGCCACCCTCGAGAATGTACAACAGGCGGGCATGGTCCGCTTCTTCGCCCCTCTCCTTATGGCCAAACACGCCAAAGCCCATCTGAATCCTGGCCCGGCCTCCTCCATCACCCTGACCACTGGCGTGGTAAGTGAGAAGCCCATGAAAGACTGGTCGGTCGTCGCATCCTATGCCACGGGTTTGCACGGCATGACGCGCAACTTGGCGCTCGATCTGGCCCCCATACGCGTCAACCTGATCAGTCCGGGCGTGGTATTGACGCCCTTGTGGGACGATATGACGCAGGACAAACGCGAGGCGCTGATAGAGGATTCGGGGAAGAAGTATACGACTGGGGTCATTGGCAAGCCCGAGGACGTGGCGGAGAGTTATCTATATGCGATGAGGGATTGGAATTGTAGCGGAAGTGTCATTGATACTAATGGTGGGGGGTTGCTGACGAGTTGAGCCGTAGATGCACACCATGTAGAAGCCAGGGGACTTGTATGGGTTGCAGAATAGTAGGGAGGACTGTAACAGCGCATATCGTGACCCAGTCAACTCCTCAAGGGAGAGGTACCTTCTATCCAACGTGCTGAAATTGCCACACAACCCACATCTTGTCAATGCACATCAGAACTTCTCAATCATTAGACATGATATACTCATGATACACCAAGAGTGTATTGGCTCTCAAATCTGACTAGAGAGAACGAAAGTCAACAACGCCACTGATATTCCCACTTGTAAGCTTTCCATATGTCCTAATATCAATCTTGAGCTGTTTGTCTAATTGCTCCCACATCGTGGAATCCGCAGAAGGCTGCCTTATTTCGAGGTTGTGCAGATGAACTATTAGCGTATGCAGGTTACATGCGAATACTTGGCGAGGGAAAATCGCATTTCTCTATATACAGTCCAACCGGGCTATAACGATATGTATTTTCCATAGGGGGATATCGTTATGAAGGGGATATCGTTACGCCTAGTATTACGGAGTACTCCCGCGCACTTAGTAATCAGTAATGCTAACCTGAAATAGCTTAGTAGCTAGCCTACCGTAAGTGAGATAGTAGCTCTCAGGCCTCCGAAGGCTAGTCTACCGCAGAATATCAGCGTACCCCGCAAAATACTATAACGATATATACTAAAGATATCTAAGAAGCTAATAATATTTATTATATCACGAATATTATTAATCTATACTAAAAATAATTAAATGCACGGGAAAATATTATTACGAAGCGGATATTATTATAACTAATATCGTTATAAACTAGTTTAACTATAGTCTTAGATATAAGACTTTAGTAATAGAATTTATTAGTAGTAGACTACTTATATAATATTATAATTATGCTTAGGATCTTTTTACCCCTAGAATATCTAGATCTAACCTTATAAATAGGAGGTTATAAGGGGTTAAAGAGTATAAAGGATTTCTAAGGTAGAAATTAAGAAATCCTCTACTTTCTTTAACCTCATATAACTTCCTATATATACGGTTAATCCTAGAGATTTTAGGGGTAAAAACCTCGTTAGCATTAGCATAACAATATGCAAGCAGTGTATTAGTCCTAAGGACTGTTATTAGGGTTTATTAAGAATGGCATGGAGAGAAATGCGCGTTTTTCCTCGCCAAGTATTCGCATGTAACCTGCATACTTTACGCTAATACGGCCAAGCCTCCGCTCCTGCATCGCTACGGGAGCCAATCATAAGCAAGTCTCCTACTGTACGAGGATTCTTTATAGAGACTGAACTCATTCTTTGCCAAAGAGATCCTAAGTAGACTCTAGTATGACGTCGCCAGAGCACTGACTGCTCCTTGGGCGTGCTACAAGTTCGGATCCACAATATCAACGCGAGCTTATCAATGACCTAGTACAACCACATCTACCTTGGTCGCAATGTTCAAGTATGTTCTGGAATTAGGGTACAGTAGTTCGCGGATGTGATCTCGCCGAGTAGTGGTAGAAGGGTCCTTCATGAGTCATTCAGCAATCGTATGTTGAGTCATATTTGGACGGAAAGAGAGTGGGAGAGAGGACAAGGAACTCGAACCTTAGGACAGAACGATATGAACATCAATACTGCCACTAGATGCTGCTGTTGCATCGTCCACCTTTCTCACTATTGAAGATGGGGCCGAAGCTTTACCCATAGTCGAAGTTTCTTAATCCCGTTTTCCTAAGACACGAGAGACACAAGGCTTTGAGCTGAAATGTCTCCTCCCAAGTCTCTCGTGCATCTAGACGGTACCACACTCGAAGGCGGAGGCCAATTGCTGCGTCTTGCTCTTTCACTGTCTTCGCTCACGCATATCCCATTCCATGTGACTGACATAAGGGGGAAGCGTGGGCCTCTCTCTTCGCCAGGCACCGGAGGAGGCCTGAAAAATTCCCATCTTGCAGGCGCGGAATGGTTAGCAAAAGCCACTGCAGCTGAAACGCAGGGTATGGAAATTGGAAGTAGAGAATTGGTCTTCATACCTACGCGAGCAGCATCTGGAGCCCCAATTGGGAGCAGCTCTAAAGAGCATCCGAGTGATGATAGTATCACAAACGAGGATCCGGGGGTCTGGAAAGACGTTATCAATGCTGGGACACTCATTTGCCGTACCTCTCATATTCCTGTGTCCACCCCAGGATCCATCCCGCTGGTTTTGCAAGCAATACTTCCGTACCTCCTTTTTGGCCTTTTCAATTCATTGGATAAGACCCGTTCAGTAGTACCACTTCGTATTACTATCAATGGTGGGACCAATGTCAGCAGCTCCCCATCAATTGAGTACGTTTCTCAAGTCCTCCTACCCATGTTATCCTCAAAGCTTGGCGTACCGCCCGTTACCACCACCGTCCATAAGCGAGGGTGGAGCACCGGAGGGAACATGATTGGCAAAGTCACGTTCGATCTCGAGCCATTCACGCACGGGTTCGTTCCTCCAGCCTTTACCTTTGAGGATAGGGGCAGGTTGACAAGAATCCATGTCTCCATCTTGGCTCCAGACGCAAAAGCTAGGGATGTCATACGGAATAACGTAATCGTACATCTACTGGCTTTCGATCCTGAGGTTGAGATACTCTTCCCTGTTGACGAGGGTTCAGGTAGTGACAAGCGCTGGTATTTGCTGCTGGTTGCAGAAATGTCAAATGGCTATCGTTTGGGCCGTGACTGGTTATATGATCTCAAAACAAAAGGATTCAAACTCGAAGAGATATGCAAAAAGCTTGTATCGAGGGTCGTCAAAGATCTTAAGCACGAGTTGAAGCATGGTGGTTGTGTAGACGAGTACATGCAGGATCAACTGGTCGTCTTCCAAGCTCTCGTCGCTGGGAAGGCTGCAATCGATACAGGGACGCAAGAAGCATCTTTGCATACACTGACAGCGCGATGGGTTGCTGAAGAAATGTTGGGGGTCAAGTTTGATAAGAAAGGTACTTGTGATGGCGTTCGATTATGCGTTGGAGACAATTTTCAAGAGAGGGAAAGCGTAGACGATGGTGTTCAGAGCATATCAGAACTGATGTTGTAGATCTTTCATTCCAGTTTGTTTATTATGGCATCTGATGATTTACTATATGGTTCAGTATCAACGACGCCCACTGCAATATACCCTAGCTGCTCTGGGAGATATCAGGGAATACGAGATTCCTGACGAGATATCTCATCAATGATAGCTCCACTTCCATCGTAAGGCACTCACTTGGTTGTTTCAAACAGTATCTGCTTCCAAAGAGCTTCCGATGAGCAGTATGGATCGAATGGAATCACGTTTTCACGCTTCAGATCCTGCTGATTGAGGCATGAATGGAGCTGCGACTAATCATAAGCATTTCTATCGGATGTGGCTAGGGATACGTGCTCGGACAGCTCCCGTCGAATAGGCTCCAATTCCTATGCCGGCAGTAGTATTCCCTGGTGTCGTAGTCATATAGGGAGCATAGATGGAGGGGACTAGCAGGTCATGGTGGGGTCAGCGACCTTGCTGCAGCCAATACTGAAGTATTGCTTTAGGAAGTAGCAGACCGACGGCGCTGTTCGTAGACATTATCGTCGGACGTTGCAGAACACTTGACGAAGCTATGCTCAGGAGAAAAAAAATGCATAAGTTGAAGGCGGTGAGGAGAGGAACCATGGCTTAGGCTTTAGAGCACAATCTAGTGAGAGCAAAGCTTGATGTACTGTCAACGGATGCGAGAGAGACTTCTTGTGGGTTACATCCCGAATCATCTTGATGAAGACAGCGGTCGCCCTCTATGGGTGCGTACAATCGCCGTACGAGTACCTACATGCATAGGGAAACCCTTATTCCCTCTCCTTAAATCTCCTGGACATGTATTCTAAAACGTGAATGCGCATAGTTGGCAGATACTACGGCGACTGTTGCGGACCGTCTTCTGAATAAGTATAGAAGACTGGCACCATCAGGTATGACACTGAGGGACAAACATTTTCATGGAGATATACACGGCCACAAGTAATAGCATACGGAATAGCCCATTTAGACACTGGTACGGCATCGTATGATCCTGTCTCGATCAGTAGGTTTAGTCGCACATAATTACTAACCTACGATCGTGCAGTGGCTGATCCCGTGAACGTGTGTGATACCGAGTTCGACAAAATCATGGGGGGTATAAGAGCTATGTCCAGATCGCTTCCACCATTGTCAGTATCATGAACGTTGTAGATGTTAGATGCAGCTCACTGACTCAAACGTTTGTACCATTGGCACCCAGCCATGCACCTCCAGCGCCTCCCATTCCTTGCCTCCTCCCTAAGCATCTCTTTTCCTCAATTCACCATCATTTCCTTCATACAATTCCCCCGCCTCTGCTGCTTTCGCAGTCCCTCCTATCCCAGTCTCCCCAACCGCGTTTCCACCGCCGTAGAGCTGTGGTCCCTTCTCACCCTCGATTTCCTTGGACACGGCAATGGGCTGATTCCCTCGGAATCGTTTCCGCATATCGATCATCCCGCGTTTGCATTCGCCATAGCCCTTCTTTAATTGCTGACAGCGTGTGGGAAGACCGTCAAGGAGCGGGGGGCGGAGACAGTCGATGGGTTTGTTGCGCTCGATAAATACGCAGTCGGAATTTTGCAGGCAGGTAGCTAAAGCAGCACCTGATATGCTAGTCAGTGGATACAGCTGTAGAGAGAAGTTGGGGTTGTTACGGATGTCTTTGCAAGAAGACGGCATTTGTGGCGGGTTGAAGGAGGAATCTTGAGTTGCGCTGGGCGAGCTTTAACCCATGTAGCGAAGACGTAATCCTCTGGATGATTTACAAATCTCGGGATTACTGTCTCTACCTTAGCTTCGAGTCGTTCCACGGGCCGAGCAATAACATTCAAAGGTTGAAGAACTGGATATTAATTGGGATCACTTTTCAGTAAAGTTCCCTACAGTTGGTCACCTTTTGAAGTAGGCCTCACTATCAACAAAATAGAGATCACACAACTGTATTCGTACATAATGTGTACATAAGAGACTCTCTATTGCATTTTCTTTCCCTTACCCTGCTCGTACGCAGGTTCACTCCACAGCCAGATTCCCACGAACGCCACCCATCCAAGAATCGTAATCCAAATACCAGCAATCCAAACCCAGCCGGCGCTAATCTCCCAGCTGCGCGGCCACTCGTCGTGCGCAAAATGCCTCACTGTCACTTCACGTCTTACGTCTACGTTAGTGAGGAAAGGCCGCTTGTAGTTGACGCGGAAAGAGAAAATGCCGTGCTGGTCTGGCAGTCGGAAGCTGGAGCCGAAGGTCGTGCTGTTTGCGGTCTGTGAGACAGGAACAAGGTTGAGACGATGGAAGGGCGAAAGCATAGAGAACTCGAGCTGGAGAGCATCTGCGGAGCCAATTTTCAGAGGTATAAGATGATCATATGCATACTCCGAAAGCTCGACGTTGTAGGTCTGGGGCAGAATTAGCATGATGTTAATCGAGATTTACTGGACACTTACGACGTCGTTCTTGACACGATAGATATTAGGATTTAGATAGCCAAGCTGGGCGACACTATCGTTACTAGTCGTCCCTTCCGAGACAGAGCTTAGGTAGTGTTTGACGTCTCCAACTTTCAATACCCCCAGCTCTTGAAATGTCCAAGCACTGACATGCTTAGCGAACTCCCGATTGGCGGTCTTGCTATCTCTCCCACCAACGGGCGATACGTTCGCATCGAACCATATGTTCTTTAAGGCTTCAGCAGATCCAAAGACAGTAAATCTCGCCGAATTTCGTGCCTGCATGCTCGACACTAGTGAGATTTGTTTTCCCACAGAGAACGGGTCTTCAACAGTCTCAATCTCATCCTTCGGATTGTAACTGTACGCAGTGCTCTCTGCTTGTAAAATCGGCGCCAGTAAGGGGCTGGTGTTGCCTAGTTCTTGCGCTACCGCTCTTGGGAAGGCAATCGTGCCGTCACCTCCAAAGAAATTTCTGACGTTTGATCGTAAGCTAGTTGGTTGAGGCAACAGGAGAACATCGTGCATCTCGGAAGCTGACAGGGTATCATAGTTGAAGTGGTCCACGACGAGTGAGTTTCGGTCCGGAGGTAGGTGAATGTCTAGCTCAAGCAGAAGCGAGGAAATCGCGGTTGGTGTAGGGGAGTCCGCCGAGAGGGTTAGGAGAATATTGCCATTTTGGTTTATGAATTGAAGTAGTAGATTTGGACTTAAGGACGGGCCAAGTCCTATATCGTCAGACAGTGTTCCAGCTAATGGAGCGGATAATCTACCTTTGGACTTGGGAGGGAGGAGAAGGATATGGTCGAAAGCTCGTTCGCCATGACGGAAGAGAGCAAGTTTGTCATTTTTCGGGGACTCGAATGTAAGCTTGTAACCTCGAGCTTTAGATCGCAAAAGTATTAGTTCAGTGCTCTAACGTTGTTGTGCCGAAGGATTGACAAACCTTCAAGGTCCCCCCAGAATGTTGAGTATTTGGCTCTCTCTGCAGCTTCTTCGACGACAATCAGTAACCGAGAGCCGCTACTACTGAGGGCTTGCACACAGCCGAGTAGTGCCAGCACCAGGAAAGAGATGAGCCAACTCATGTCAGTCTGGTGAGTAAATCAATATTGTCCAGGTAATGTGCATACGACTTTCTGGACACTTTACAGCTTGGCGCCAAGCATTCGACTTGCAAACATCTCCTCCGCACCCCAAGCGCGCATTGTACAAGGCCATTCTGCTTTGCAACTCGAGCTGAATCTCTACCAACACCTCACACGCCGCGGAGTCTCCTCGATATGTCGTATCCGCAATTCTTCCAACAGCCACTGCGCTACTTGCGATGGGCCTCCCATGAGAAACCAGCAATCTTTTACTCGTTCATCGTTGGGGCAGGGGGACCCTTATCATTGGTCATTGCTCCACCAATTCGAAGATTCTTCAATGACGGACCAAGAGAGAAAATCCCATTGACATATCCGAGTAAGCTTTGACCAAAGACCCTTACGACCAAGTCCGCAAGCCTGGGGCTGTGAACAGTTATACCTAGACCACATCTGATCAACGTTCTACAGTACCGCCAGGGCCAAGAAAGATACCGGAGGGTTACGACGATTAAGCAAAGAGATATCATAGTGGAAATTTGGTCGTTGACGGATGAGGATCAGGGCCGGCTGCGTCAACAAGAAATGCTACATAGATGGAATACTATGGACAGGAGGCTGTGCCGGGATGGCTTGATTTACTCCTCACTTGATGCAATGAGTACAGCAGACCTGCTACTTTAATCTCGCCTGGATTGCACATTGACGCTATCTCGGTATCCGAGAAAGCCATAAATATCAAGATATTCGCACTGCGGATTGAGAGTCATGGAGAATCGCACGCGCGAAGTTGACCAGTCTCCAAGTGTCCCGCCAATCGTTCCAGTACATGATCCTCCGAACGTTCCTTTCCTGGCCTGTGTTCTCCTCCCACAATACATATTTGATACCCTTTACAGTTTATACTCCGTGGGTGCGCTAAACCAACATATCAGAACGACGACCCTGATGTAACAGCGTTTCTTGAGGCGTAGAAAATGTGGCTAATGACGTGAAATCGACGTAGCAAGCAACGAGAATTGGTCATCGTATGCGCCAAATATCACATCCTCGCGAGCTAACCTTCACAGTCTTAATTGATATGAGCGTTAAAGCCCACAGCGTCATTAATCACTAGATCCCGCGTGTGTGACTTCTTACCAGCTTAAAGTATGGGATACCAACCGCAAAATCGGCACTATCAAAATTAGCCTTGGTGCAATATATGGGCGTGGGGTCGCACGGCTAGCGCGACCGGCACGGGAGGATGCGGCTACTCCCCATTGTCCCCAAAAACGACTGTACGAGCAGCAATAGAATTGTTCTCCCCTGGAGAATGATGCACCACTATGAACACTAATGGCACGGGTTCCGTTCATTGGTAGACTATTCTGGTAGGTTTCACAGACTCTGATTGCCTTGAGACTGATCGAACAATACTAGGCGTGAATACACTGCGCTCATAGGTTCACTGATATTGATCTTTCTTGAGACCTTGATCAGACTCATCACCCTCGGGCTTCGTGAGGTGTTCGCTTCTAACGAGATTCCTACAAGATCATTAACATATTCTAGCTCAGCCAATTATTAGATTCTGCTACAATAGGAGCAAAAACCTCTTCAATTCACTTTCCTCGACCCAAGGGACGCAGTCAACTCTGGGCCAACAGTCAATCATTTCGTCAATAGCAAGTTCCTCGGACTTTGTTGATTTATGTGCCCTATTCGGCTACAACGCAGAGGAGCATGTCGTTCAGACAGGAGACGGATATTTGCTTGGGCTACATCGACTATGCTTGAGGAAAGGCGAGGAAGGGATACGAGTCAATGCAGGCGAAGGCAGCACTAAGAAAAGAGTGGTCTATCTGCATCATGGTCTTCTCATGAACAGTGAGGTTTGGGTTTGTATGACCGAGAAGGAACGCTGTCTGCCATTCATGCTCGTCGAGAAGGGATACGACGTCTGGGTATGTCATACAGCCCTTGATGGCTTTCAGGCTGAGAGGCTTACTATAACAGCTGGGGAATAACCGCGGCAACAAATATAGCAAGAAGTCAGTACGGTTTTCACCAGCATCAAACAGTTTTTGGGACTTCTCTATGGACCAGTTTGCCTTCCACGACATTCCTGACAGCATAAATTACATCCTTTCGACAACATCTCAGGCTTCTCTTTCTTACATCGGCTTCTCACAGGGTACGGCCCAGGCATTTGCAACGCTGGCTATTCACCCCACTCTGAATGACCAGGTCGATGTCTTCATCGCGCTTGCCCCAGCCATGTCACCTGCTGGCCTGCGGAGTGGCGTCGTTGACGCTTTGGTGAAAGCTTCGCCAGAGGTTTTGTTCCTTGCCTTCGGACGTCGCAGTATGCTCAGCTCTGCGACAATGTGGCAATCAATTTTGTACCCTCCAATCTTCGTACGATTAATCGATATGTCCCTTTCTTTCCTATTCAATTGGTCGGGTAAGAACATCAGCACTTTTCAGAAACTGGCTGCATATCCTCATCTCTATTCACTCACCAGTACAAAGAGCGTAGTCCATTGGTTTCAGATTGTAGGTTTTCTTCGGCCCATAGATCCCATAATTGCCCATGTCTGACCTTGGATGAACCTTTAACTGTACCTTACGGCTTGAAAATCTTTTGCGTAAGTGTAAGTGAAATTACTGACGGAGGGTTATCATCAGATTCGCACCAAAAGCTTTCAGATGTACGATGACGACGTGCAGGCTCCATTGAGTCTCGTTGCCAATGACAGGTACTACGTACGTTATGTTTCATTTCGATGATACCGCAATCTTACCTCATTTCTATCCTGTTTCGAGTCGTTGAAGTCGTCCCGTGGACAGAGGTCATACCTTCAGTGGGAAACGCGCTGACTTCGGAGACATTCAGAAAGTACCCAAGTTCCCAACGAGAAATATAAAAACACCAATTGTTTTGGTTTACGGTGGCAGTGATAGCCTCGTCGACATCGATGTCATGCTGAAAGAACTTCCCCACCATACGATTGCGAAAGAGGTGCCACATTACGAGCATCTCGATTTTCTCTGGGGCCAAGAGGTCGAATCACTGGTATTTCCTCACGTATTTGAGGCTCTGACGGCGTACTCTGGACGAGATCATACGAATATAATAGAGTTTCGAAACAGAATTTTTCGAAACGGGCGTCTTGCTGTCACCGAAACTTCAGAGGACGAATTGTCATCACCAATGAGCGACATCAGCCCAGAGAATAATCGTATCTTAGCCAGGAGTGGCACAGCAACTACGAAGACATCGGGGAATCGTACTTCCCCAAGCATGCCTCGTAATCGCAGATATATGTCACCGCCTTCCTCATCCTCTACCGATCAAGCATCTACGGTCATGGATGGCGCTGGCGATGCACGTACAGCATCACGAGCAAAGCAGCCCAGCTCAATGTTGGGCAAAGGTCTTCAGCACGCACGCAACAGGAGTGGTAGCACATCAAGTAACCGAAGCTTCGACAGTACCCATATGTTCGGCGAAAGAGGTATAAGTTTAGGCGCAGCTAAAGCCGTTACTGGGTCCAGTAATCCAAGTAAGCCATAAGGAAGTACGCATAAGGCTCCGCTCCTTTGGCTCTGTGTGACCGCATTGGTTATGCGTTCCAGCTCAGCCCAGCCCGGCCCAGAGAACCATTCTTCTCGATACAGCAGATGTATGGCAAGACGAACGGCATGGTGTTATCCAATGGGAGACGCACTCTTGTTCTCGTCATCTTATCATGGTGGTGTCTACCACACGGTTTCCTGGATGCTTATAGCCGTCAGGTGACTAGCCCGCTGACCATCCGCATCTACGATCGAGGCACAATTTCCAACGGCCGAAGTGTTTTCATGATCGAAGAAAGATGATGTGCGCTCCGTAGTAGCTTCAGCATCGTATCTGCAAAATAAATTACAAGGACTCCGATCGGTGAGTATCGTACTAGCCAACATACAAGCACATTGCAACCCTTTCGACCATTGAAGGGTCTGCTGCGCAGCTCGAGGTAGTCGATCGCATCGCATAGGTAAAGTACGGAGAGGTAATCCTTATCTTGAGGGTTTGCTAGAACTCAGAGTCTTTGCCTAAATTTGGGAAAGAGACGTTGTAGTAGACTTGTGCTTGAGGCCGAATAGGAAGAACATCATGTCAGACCTTTGGGAAGAGAAATCATACGCACTAGATAGATTCGATTCTCAGGGCTAAGGATAGAAGAGCCGGCGAAGAGCGGCCATTAGAGTCTTTAGGTCAAGTATGATTTCCAATGGAATAGTGATGTCGCATCTGGCCTGATATGTAGTCAGGACGTAGTACTACCGGCTTAACGTTCAAGAATACCATTACTGAGAAGTGTACGGAGTTGCGCTTGGGGTCCTAAAGCCACGGTTGGTCAATAACAAAAGCTGCTACGTAGCGCCCGGGGTGGTGGGCAGTAAGGTACTTTGAGGTAGATTAGCCACAGGTACCGCCACAGGTGCCGCCACAGACTCGGACACTATCCTGTTCTAGTCTAGGGTTGACTGGGACCCCCGCCACCCCGCCTGCGAAGCCCGCGTCATAGGTAGCGAGATGCAGAACCAAGAAGTTAGATTATATCTTCTATATCTCAAACTCATACGAACTCTCGAGACCAGTAACTGCCAACATGATGGACTACTTCCACGCCAAGCGAGCGAAATCCAAGTCTCCGATGCGCCCAGCACCTGTACAAGAAGCTGATGCCCCAGTACTCAGTGAAGCAGACGAAGCTTTTCTGGCGCGCATAGAAAGCGAAGGTACCCCACCTGAGCTTCCAGAACGACCAGCTCCTCCCTTACCTCAACGTCTTCAAGACTTGCCGGAAGTTGGCGAGACTCAAGGGAACAATGCCCAGATCGCTCTGTTCGATGGCTCACAAAACATACCACTACCGGACGTCCCGGATACTCCTGATGATGTGCTAACGACAGCCGAAGGCGGCGAAAAGGAACAGGATAAAGTAAAAGGCAAGCAGAAGGAAGGGAAGAAATCAAAATGGAGCTTTCTTCGACGTGATAGCAGGGACACCAAGCAAAAGAACAAACAAGCTGCAGCGACAGATCTTATGAGCGCTGCTGAAAGCCTGAAAGCGGCAGATGCCCGCCCGAACGAGGACGGTGTTGTCTCAGACCCAGAGGCGGCCAAGGAAGAAGAAGAAATGGCTTCAGTTCTGGAAGACCTGAACCTGGCTGCGGTAAACAACCGCGTCTTCTCCGTCTCAAAAGAATCACAGGAGCTTATCCGCAAGTATATTACCCATGTCGTCGTAATCCGAATAGTTGAACGGGACTAAACTGCGACAGGTTCACCCTTATCTTGAAAGACCTCATGAACGGCGTTCCTACGGCCTACGGCGATCTCGAGTCGCTACTCACAAACTCCGAAGACCAAATACAGCGCTCTTACAGCCATCTCCCTCCGTGGCTGCAGAAACTCGTCGAACAGCTTCCTTCAAAAATGACAAAATCCATCGGCCCTGAGATGCTGGCTGCTGCGGCTGAGAAACATGGGGTCAATTCGAAGTATGCTAACATGGCCGCCAAAGGGGCGGAAAAGGCAGGACTGAGAGTTAGGGTTCCAAGTCTGAAGGACCTGGTGACGAAGCCCGGTGCTGTTGCGGGGATGCTCAAGGCAATCATGAATTTCCTCAAACTGAGATTTCCAGCGTTCCTGGGAATGAACGTGCTCTACTCTCTTGCTCTCTTCAGTACGCTGTCACCATTTTCCTTTCCGCAACTGCTTATCCTAGCTGACTTGTTCATGTAGTCCTGCTCTTTATATTCTGGTACTGCCATAAACGTGGCAAGGAAGTCCGTCTCGAAAAGGAGCGTTTGCTCACGGAAGCCGAGATAGCTGCGCTTGACGATGGTGCGCCTATCATACCTTCAGATGCTCCACCAACGACCACTGCTCCTGACGGGGCTTCTGTCGAGCAGGTTGAGGCTGGTATGCGGGAGGGGAGGGGAAGGGCAGATCGATACGCACAGGATGGCTCTTTAGCAGAAGACACAAGTAGAGAGGGGCGAGAAAAGAAGGATGGTGAGCCGAGACTTGAACAGAAGGCACCTAGGGTGCGTAGCTGATCAGCAGTAGCTACCAAGGTAAGAGTCAGATGCATTGATGAGGAGAGCTGCAAGCCAGAGCAGGATGTCAAAACAAGTGAGGAACGCAAGCGGCTGAGAAAGCAAGCTAGGTGGAATGCCCAGCCGAGTAAAGCGCCTTTGGACAGTCAGGAGAGTTGCATAGTCTCCTAAAGTGGGCGTCTCATCGTGCAGAGCCGTGGCATTTCCCGGTGTGTCACGTCTTCTTTTACGAAACCTGTGACCACTCTAGTGTATAACGATGATACGATATTAAGAGACAGGAGTGCATTGATAAAAACCCCAACACCGAAATGCCTCTTATTTCGGCTTCATTGAGATCCTTTCGCCCCCGATAATGCGATGTAACAATCCTTGTAGCTGAATCAAGAGTCCACGGCGGTATAGTCAATTTTCCCCTAAACTTCCCAATAGCAGTTGTTTCGGAACCTTCCCCATCGCTCTTGTCTGTCGACGGTCCTCAGGCGGGAAAATGCATGCCGATCAAAGTGTGGTGTTTGAGGCGTCGAATAGAATACCTGCCAAAGCAAAGGGACGGGGGATGATACATGGTCAGAATGCGGCCTTCATGCGGAAGAAGCGCACCCAAGAACGACATATGTTGTAGACGTTGGTAGTTATTTGAAACAGGGAAAGGCGTCAACCCTACCTTCACTCGCATCTCAATTTCCCCATTGTGATATGTGCCACATGCGCAAAGAAAATTCAGTCCCGCTGTGCCCTCTAGCCATGTTCTCGAGATTTGGGACACGCAAGGCAGGAGAACGGATGTTTGCAGACTCATTGATCTTTGCATTCAAGTGGTCGTCTATTCGAAGATATCATTCTTCCTCTCGAAGTGGGCAGCAGCAACGTGGGCCAATTCAGGTCTCAGAGTACTAGAATAGACTCTCGCTAGTTCTAGCATATTCTGACCTCTGCAGCCATGGCCCGGCGTGCTGGCGAATCGCTTCTCCTCCTGGGTTTCAGGTGGTCGGCACAGTCCAATCAACTTAGAGGGACAGTCTAGCACACTCAGGTAAAGCACTGGAGGTCATTGGATGCTCGCGCATTCTCACCAGACCGTGAGTGTCTTTGGCCGACTTCGAATCAAATTGCGGGAGTGGTCTTTCTTCTGTTCATGGGCAGGCCATGCATGCTCATGCTGGTATTCTAGTCAACCTAAATCTGTGAGCCCCTTCAGCGTTTCGCGCATAAGGTACGATACGTAACATTCGAGCTAATCAGGACTAGAGCCACTACACTTCAACGACAACCCATCCAATTTTTCAATCGTGGACATCCCATCGTTTCATCACGCCGCTCAGAGCCCACGGCGTTGTCTTTCATCCTTTGTTCCCATCGATGAGACCGTTGATACGGCCAGACGGCGTTAGATCTAGGGAAATTGGTGACTGCTCACTATTACTGGCCCATCCAAAGCTCCTCCACTGTGTGACAAAGCTCGACCGTGCAATGCATTTGCTATTACCGCCGCACGGGGCTGGATTGCCTCCTCTGCCATATGACTACCTCCTCTCTCCCTCCCAGTTTCATCCTTTCCTTTCCTTTCACTTCTTGTCTGTTCTCCTGTCTTCGTCTTTCCTTGCATCGGTAGTCAAGTCATTCGCTTCCTTGAAAATTACTTGATCCTTCACCTCTGTATACTTAGCCACTCTCATTTTCAACGTAAAATACATACGTCCTTGACTCATACAAATACCGCCTTCATGCGATCCACAGAAGTGCTAGCACTCGTCGCCCTCGCTGCTGTTCGGCAAGCTGCCGCCGTATGTCACTTCTAACCCCGAGTATTATCATTACCACTGCTGAGAAACACATACATAGTGGAGTGGCGACTGGAACCAATGCCAGACTCTTACCACCCCTCAGCAGGCAGATAATGAGTGCACCGATGGCCAGAAACAGGGCCTCGACTTGGCCTCTGCGAACCTCCCACAAGGGACCTGCAACTCTTACCAAAACTTCGACTTGAGTGGTCTCAGCTATGGGAGCTTCAGCGGCAAGAGCCATTTCGCACGAACTGGTGGTGCATCTGTAAGCCGCCTGTGGAGTATTCGTGGTTGTAGCGCATGCTAAGACTCGCAAAGGATAATTGTCTCAAGGGCCAGGCTTCCAAAGGCCAGGGTCCATCGTTGTCTTGCGGCAGCGGTATTCCAAGTCAGAAAGCATCCATCAAAAGCATGCATGTCTCCTGTGACAAGGATACCGAAGTGCAATTCGTCCACAGTTACACAGGTAGCGACCAGACTTGCTCGTATACCAAATCCCTGAAGGCCGGCACGATCAATCCCGTTGACAACACTCAATGCGGTGGTTCCACTGCGGTTAAATGTCAGCTTCCTTACACATCGAAAGAGGAATCATGCAATGTTGGTTTTCACAGCATTGCTTTCGATTGCACACCCGGCCAGCAGCAGTCTCGCTCCATCCCTCAGTCTTCTCCCAGCCCGGTTCCATCAAGCGCATCTAATACACCCGAGTCTAAGCCAACGTCCCAATTGAACCTGCCAACTAGCGCAACCAGCAAGTCTGTTACGCCCCCCTTCCCCATCCCCTCCGGATCCTTGACAGTTGTCCAACCGAAGAATACTACCACACCACTTCTGCTGGGAACTTCAGTCGCACCCTCGGCACCATTGACGTCTACTCCATCTGGGGTCACCAGCTCTCCATCTCCGCCAGAGTCTCTGGTGGCCCAAGTCACAAGCGAGATTGTGTACACTACTATCACCAGCTGCCCAGTCACGAACACCAAGACATTTGGAAGCACAACCTCTATCGAGATCACAACAAGCATATCGACTGTCTTAATCACTAGCACCAAGACCATTTGCACCCAATGTGTAGCACCGCCACAGAAGACCAGCTCCGTTCCGGCTTCTCCGGCATCCACGTTGCTAGCAGAATCCCAAGCTGGCAGCAGCTCTGCGCCAGCCCTTCCGACACCGCCAGCGTCCAGCGCATTGGCCCTTTCTGCGTCTCCCGTCCAATCAAGTTCTGCGCCAGCTCTTCCTATACCGCCAGCGTCCAGCGCGTTGGCCCTTTCTGTGTCTTCTGTTCAATCAAGTTCTGCGCCAGCCCTTCCGACACCGCCAGCGTCTAGCGCATTGGCCGCAAGTTCTGCGCCAGCCCCTCCCACACCACCAGCGTCCAGCGCATTTACCCTTCCTACGTCTTCCCACCAGTCAAGCTCTGTGCCAGCGGCACCGGTGGTTTTGCCTTCCACTCTTCAGACTACTCAGGAAATTGTCACGACTGCTATGTAAGTTTCGCCGCTAAGATGCGCCTCTATGCACCATCTAATGGATTCACAGTGTTTACACAACCTTGACCACTTGCCCAGTCACCAATACCGTCACTCCTACCCTAGGAACTCCGTTCCAACAAGTCACATCGACCATCTCAACGATCATCAGTACTTCGATCTCTACGGTCTGCACTAAGTGTGTTGCACCAATTGCATCTACTCCTGCTGCAACCCCAGGGTCGTCTATACCAGGTCAAGAAGCCACATCGGTAGTACCCCCGGCTTCTTCTGCTCCACCTGTAGCCACATCTTCCCCAGCTATCCTTACGTCATCTATACCCCCAGCGCCAGTTACACCAGATGTTCTCCCCAAATGTGTGAAGACTTGGGTTACGGTCACGAAGTGCAGGGACAATTCAGACTACAACTGCTATTGCCAAGACGATACCTTTACACAAAACGTTTACGAATGTATCAGCTCGTGGGAACAAGACCAGGCCCAACAGCAGGCCGCTATTTCCTATTATGCCGGTATCTGCGCACAGCATGTTCCTTCCCACCCAGCCATAATCACTGCCGTACCATCGAGTATCAGTCTCGTTCCACAACCATCCACGCGCACGATCAGTAGGTCTAGAACGAGTTACGTCACCGTAGGCTCTTCAGCCCCAGCACCATCAGCTGCTACTCTTCCACCAACCACCATTTCAATATCTACTGCTATCACCCTGCCCTGCTCAGCCGCTGGCCTTGCCAACCAGATCACCGATGGCCAGGTCCAAGCTTCTGGCTCAACGGCTGCAGGATGCACAACGACCTCGTTGCTCCAGACCGCCGTCACCGTGCCGCAAGTCGCTTTCGTGACTGGTGCCGCTTCGTCCGTTGGGCTTCAAGCTGGTCCGGCACCTGCTCAAGCCGCGGCTACTGCTCCACTAGCTGCCGCACCTGTAGGAGCTGCTTCGTTCTCAGGTGTCGCAGCCGGCTCCAATGCTGCTGGTGTCCCGAAGAACACTGAGACCCCCCAACCATTCACTGGTGCTGCTGGCAAGGCTGGCCCTTCAAGTCTTGTTGCCGTTGTTTTTGGTGCTTTGGCCATGGTTTTGTTCGCATAAGTGGGTCATAATTGTATAGATAGAGCGCAGAGGGACTTTCATCTTCGTTTCTTTAGTGAATCTGCGAATTGCTGCGCCCATTGGATGGACTGTTGTTTGACATATTAATTCAAGACTCTGGAAGAGCGGACCTAAAGGATAACATCCTTTCTTCATTGGATGTGGTAATCATGAGTGCGCGATATGAGCAATCAGAATAATTCGATACGCAAAAGTCTTTTGAACCATGACATTGGAACGAACTTTGTGACCCTTTTCATCCCTAAATGCTATCGCGCCGTCAACTAGAGCTTGCACCCTTCGCTCATGAAATGGTCTTGTCTCCAGCTGTTACATACCATCCCTTACACTCCGTCATCCGTCAAAAGTAATATCAACCACGAAACGTCATTGAATTATCAGGACTGAAAGATTCAAGGTTTAGAACTCCCAGTCCTGAACCCTCGATGATAGCGGTGGAGAGTATGCATGAACGAGGCGAAAGAAGCCATGCAGCGCTTGATATACTCCCGTCGTTGCTTGATGCGATGGGTACAGCAGACGAAGTTTGTCTATAGCGATAGGCGGCCGAGAGTGCTAGCCATAGGGTATATGCATGGTACAAGGAAGAAAAGCAAAGCAAAGCAGATATCTTCCACTTTCCCACCTACCCTAACCTTGCAGTCTCCCGCATGCCCTGTCGTGATGTTTGGCAGTGAGGTCCTATCCGTACTCGAAGTTAACGACATTGTATTATCTCTTACAATCATGTCCGTAGCTACTTTACCAGGTATTGAATTATTGTCATTAGCTAGATACAGGCTCTGGACCCGATGGATGGGTTGCTGGAAGCAAATCTTGTGCCATAGATACAGCTCCTTCGGGATCGCCCTTGTTATATAGGAAAAGCCCTTGAAGGGCCGCTGCACTCGTACTCCTCCCAAGGTGCGTTTTGTCTCCGCTCTCGGACTCTATGATTCCATACTGCTCCAGTCGGTTCATGAAGCGAGCTTTGGACACTCCGTGCGGATCAAGTTCCCCGTAGAATCGATCCCACAGCCCCTGTGTCTGCCATCTCGTGACCTCGCCTAGTCTGACCGTCATATCAACCCTTCCTGGCCGCACGAGGGCAGGGTCCAAGCGCTCTATATAGTTTGTGGTCAAGAACACCATGCGTTCTTCGGCACTTGCAACACCATCCAAGGCGTTCAGCAACCCCGAAAAGGTAACGTTGGCGCCTTGATAGCCATGAGAATCTGTCTGACTTCTTCGAGTACTAAAAGCAGCATCAGCGTCCTCTAGAAGTACTAGAGTCCGTTGCGGTACGATGGTCAAGAGATAGCTCAATCTGTCATCGGTCATTCCACGTTCGCTCAAATTGAGAATAGCTATGTTATAGTCCACTTCGCCAGCCAAGGCCTGGATGAAGGAGCTCTTCCCACTACCTAGAGATCAACACGGTATAGGTCAGTCTCATGGACCACCCGACGCGAAAGATCAACGTGGCCTATGAGGAGCGCTTACCTGGTGGACCATAGAGAAGGTAGCCTCTTCGATACGGTATGCCGCGATCGTAGTACCACTTCCCACCCGCTAAGAAGTCCCGAACATCCAGAACGATGCGTTCCTTGACCCCTTTGGCGAGTATGACAGACTCTAAAGGCCTTTTCTTGCGCGGCTCGCCAAACTTCTCCCACGATGCAGTCCTGGCGGTATAGACGATCGTTTTCCCTTCCGAAGAATGTTGGGCTAATTGATGTGCTTCCTGGAAGAGGTCCTCAAAGATGTTTCTGTTAGAGTAGAGCGTTGTTAGAGTGATAGTTTCCCATGGTGTGCCTCTCTGCATGTCCATTGATTTGGTTTCGCGAACGCGATTTACCATGAAGAAAGCATTCTTGTAGCGGAGGATGTGCCTTCCAGGCCCGGGAACTAGCACGAACTTGGTCTGGACAGAGCCATTAGGATGCTGAACCTTTTGAGTATCGATCGAAAGGTGGTGCGTGCCAGGCGTGAAGCGCCTCATAAAAGAATCCACGAACCCCGGCTGGCTAGGTGTTTGGCTAGCTAAGGCTGCAGAGACAGACTGTTTTTGAGCACGCTGATGGGCGGTCATCCAGTAGAGAAAGTAGGGATATGATTCATCTTTGATGTTGATCTCCAGGTCGACGAGTAAGCGTCGTTGGAGAAGACTTGCGCCCCGGCGAATACCTTTCTGGGCAACAGCAAGGGCTGCTCCGAAACCGGCGAGACCTATTCCCTGGTGGTTGTGTTAGCATACAAATATCTGCATTGGGTAACTCTCGGGTACATACCGCAGTGAAGAAAGGGTTGCTTGAGATCTGGCCCAGCAAGCCGCCGTCATTGACTGCCTGCTGAACAAAGGGAGTATCAGCGGCGCCCCTGCGCCCATCTTGATTAACCAGATGTGTCAATATAGCATCGTTTCCCATGCCCCAGTGACCTTATGTAGTGGGAAGATGGGTTGAAATAAGGGGACAGAGGCAATGTCGGACAAATGTTTAACGGCCTGGACTGATGCAATCAAAAGTGCAGGTGAAAGCTCTCTCTAGTCGTTGGTCTTGTCCCAATCTCTCACATTGTGGTGATTTTATCTAACCTGCATGGCATTCGGTACAGTCTGAGGGCCTATTCATTGAGTCAGCCCTTCCCCAGTAGTGCTCTGGTCCCTTGCTCCATTTTTCCTAGCGAGACAATCCGTACATAGACAGTTGTCTTGAGTAATCAGCGCGAACGACTAAGCGCCGGCCCTTCAACATACTATTATAGACCACTACAACACCACATATTGTATGTATCAAACCGTTAACCAGTGTATAATACGTGAACTTGCAGAGAGCAAGCCGGGTCACAAATACAGCTCAGACCCTGGTCGCCAAGACGAAGGATGACTCTTACTCAGCACGATCTGATTGGAGATAACCTATGAGAGGCTTGTGGCTTTAGGATTTGTTTCCAACGGATTTAACACGGGACAATGTGCAACCGAGATGCCGTTCTCTCTGTGAGCTCTATGTGGTATCATTGAGCGCTTTGATTTAGGCAGTGATCATTGAGTACGTACAAGAGAGTTCCAGATTCTTCTGCAGTATCCCTTGCTCCCCATGAACTCCTTTCTGCGTCGGTTATTTCGTTCCCCCAATATATTCTCTTCACCTCTCAAATCTTTCTCCACTTCACAAAGAATGTCATCCTCGACCACAGCTGCGGCTTTATACGCCATTACAATTTCCTCGTCTTCGGTCACTGGAGCTCAGCCTGAGGAAGCTAAAGATAAGCAACATCATTTGAAAGATGGTAAAGGATTTACCAATCCATGGGAGAGCTGGAGGGACTTCAGCGGTCTGTGGATAGGACAGTGTTGGCCTAGTACGCTTGTTGACCTGTTCTAGGTCCTGGGATTATGAAAGCCATGATATCGTACGGCAGCAATATCCATCTCTGCAAACGATCTGACTTCTTCCAAGGCGGCGTTTAAAAGGTCTCGCAAACAAGCCAAATACGACACCGCCTACGGTTTCGGTACATAACCCTGACTTTCTCCCATCGCGAGACACGCAAAAACTTCGAGCAACGTGGCTGGGCCATGCATGCTATTTCGTTGAATTCCCTTCGGGATTCCGTGTACTCTTCGATCCTGTCTTTAGCGAGCGCTGTAGTCCATTCTCCTGGCTTGGCCCCAAGCGCTACACAGACGTTCCATGCCAAATCGAGGACATCCCTACTGTCGATGCTGTTGTCATCTCTCATAACCACTACGATCACATGGATCATCCGACCATAATGAAAATCAAGGCAAAGCACCCGAACGTGCAATTCTTCGTTCCACTGGGTAACAAGAAATGGTTTGCGGCATCTGGCATACATGAAGGAGTAACGGAGCTCGATTGGTGGGAACAGAGAGACATAAATCTATCCCCTGCAGCAAGCCAATCCGCCGTGTCCCCTACCAATGTTACAGCAACTTCGGCAGGAGAGAAGTCAAAGAGCATCATGGCTCGAATTGGATGCTTGCCTTGCCAACATACAAGTGCTAGGACAGGGTTCGACAAAGGCCTCACCCTCTGGGCAAGCTGGAGCGTGGAGAGCGGAGGGAAAAAGGTTTGGTTCGGCGGAGACACGGGATATCGAGCTGTACCCGAGCTACCCAAGGACGTGGATGACTATGGCCCAGATCACAATTACCCTCACTGTCCTGCTTTCAAACAAATCGGCGATCTCCGAGGACCATTCGATGTTGGGTTGATACCTATCGGCGCGTATGACCCTCGCCACATCATGTCGCCGATGCATGCAAACCCATTCGACAGCGTCAATATCTTCAAAGATACCAAATGCCAGCGGGCCATGGGTATTCACTGGGGTACGTGGGTATTGACGGAGGAAGACGTCCTGGAGCCCCCTCAGCTTTTGAAGAAAGCTCTGATCAAGAATGGCATAGCGGAGACAGGTGTATTTGATGTATGCGACATAGGAGAGGCGCGAGAGTTCAATTGAAAGGACAGAGAATTGAGGAACGTCCTTGGAGATGTACCGAGAAGGTGTTCTTATGCCATGAACCCATCCCACGGACAAACGAGCTAGATATCCCTTGACCCTATAAGTCAGATTCTGGGCTGGTTCAGGACGAGGGTATGCCTGACAACATCAGCTCGTGGTCGGACAACCTTAGCACTCGCAGTGGTGCAGATTCACGCTAGGGTATGTAGCTCTTGCATAATCCGCAAACTTAATGTCCTCGGGTTGGCTGAGATATGGCAGACGCAGAGTTACACATGTACTTCAAGATCGGACTGCTCAAGCTATTGCTGCTGATCGCTATCTGTTTTATATTCCAAATTTGTTGGCTCATTGGCTTTAAAGTGCTTTGGCTACCAATGACTCGAGTGTGAGCGTCGACTGTTAGTCAACGCTGACCATACGATGAGTAATACGTGTTTAGGCGTACTGAACGTTCTTTCGTTACACCTTGTGTTCGGGCGTTCGATCTGCTTGATGCTCGAGTCGGCAACTTTGATTACTCAAGAGTCGGCACGTTCGTGAAAATGCATACTATGTAGAAGGTAGAGGTAATTTCGAATCAAGGCCTCATGTAATTCGTTTACAGAAAATTCTCCGGACAACAAGTAATTTTCGTACTCGCTCTATACCATAGTGACGTTGCTGGCGATAGAAAACGCTTGCATGTTGAGTTGTAATGAGATCTAGACCCAAAATGTCAACCCGCGCTTCCGACCGCGCCGGCGCCTCTGAAATCATTGACTACCGTAGTTACTGGAAAGCAGGGTCGCATACCAACTTCAGTCCATCCTTGCATCACCTGTGCGTTGTGTCTTTCGTGTCTGTCTCGAATACTATCGGAGTACGGAGTAGGAGAGGCTCTCATTCCGAGGGAGCGCCCCACGCCATCAACGTGGCCTTTGCGCCGATGTTTTATCCCAAATGATTTTACATACCAGTAACGAGCGACTGTAGCTCGGGACCAGGCTTGTCACTCACAGTATCGTCAGTCAAAGCCTCTTTCAGCACCACCAAAACCCCGTCAAGAGCTATGTTCCATCGCAAGAGAGCAACCTCGAACCCGGTAAGCAGTCCTCAGCTAGAACTACCAGAACGCAGCCCGTTCCGGTGAATTATACTGACGCTGCATTCGCAGCCTCACTTAGTAAAGACAGCTCCGAGCCAAGCTGCATCGCTTGCAGCTACGCAAGCCTTTCTTGCCAACCGAGCTTCCAATGGTGACCTTTCGGCAGCCGCCGCTGCGGCCGCCTTGCGCTCTCACGCCAGCAGTCCAGTGCCTGTCGGTCAGGTACAAACAAAGCGTATGCAACGGCGCGGCTCCGTAAGCTCTAATGGCAACCCGCCTGAACGGCCCGGGCTTCTTCGAAGAACAAGCAGTGGCTCAATGACCGAGCGGACCTTCAGAGATCCCTCACCAAACCGCCCAGCATCTTCCCATGGGCCCTACCCACGTAATGATGACACCCCCCCAGTACCCGCGCTCCCCAAAAATATTCAGCAAGCGCTTTCCCCAGTACCAGCTCAACAAAAGGCAGCACGAAGAGCGGCAAGCGTTGAGCCCATGCAAAGAGTCAGCTCTCCTCCACCTTCTCAGCTAGTTGGCGGGCGGGGTGTAAGTCTGGATAGAAAACCGGGTAACAACAAGCCTAGCAAAGGTGGATCACAAGCACGGATGACGAGTCTGAGCTCCGTCGGCGAGCTCGAGCGTCCGGGCAGTAGGAGCTCGGTCAATTTTTCGAGACCAATGAGCCCGCAGAATCTGCCCACAACTTCTCCACCGGCCGGCGGACGCGTACGATCTCCTCCACCCTCGAAATCTACCGGGGTAGCTGGGCTTCCAAATGGTGAAGTAGAAAGGATACTCGAGTCAATACAGGAGACAGTCGCGACACCAATCAAGAGGACAAAGAAGGCAACAGCCAAAGGCACGGCAGACGGCAGTCATCCTACAAAAAGTACACCTATGGGTACAGCTCAGGCCGCAGCATTGCTTGCAACGCCTCAGCGGCAACGCGTATCATCTAACCCTTCCCCAAACCCTGTGACCATGCCGAGCGGCATTAACGAGCTCCCCAAACCCAAGAAGAAGAAAAAGAAGATCATGTCAGTTGCAGGTCCCCAAGTCCAAGATGCAGCTGATGGTTTCGGTAACGCGTACCCGTCCGATACTGAGTCAGTAACATCGGAACGCAGCAGTACGAATGACAAACCCCGAAGCTATAATACAAGAGCAGCTGGTCTGTTGATGAAACAGCCGTCCATCGTACGGGAGGACAGAGAAGCCGAAGAACAAGAAGAAAGTAGACCCTCTGTCAAGACACGTAATGGTCAAGTCTCCCAAAATGGTAAAGCGGGTGTAGGAACACCCGCGAATTCATCCAAGATTATATCTAAAAGCCCGCAGCATAGCAGAGCCATGAGCCAAACGGATGTATCCAGAACCCCAAAGCGTACCTCACTAGATGTCCCAGGTGCAGGAAGGCAACAATCACTTAGCCCAGCCCGATCCACCCACTTCTCTTCTCAACCGGAGTACGAGACTCCGGATGGGGTCAAACACCAGCCACCAGCACGCTCGGTATCGCCTGCAAAATCTGCGCTAAAACATTCACCTTCACGTACTCACTCGCCAATTGGAACCCTGCCTGAAGCTCGTCGCGCAGGGCTTGCAGCGAGCGAAACTTCAGACACTGCGTCCAATATATCGGACGACGGATCGAGGTCAATTCCAAAAAGGAAAAATAAAGCGCGAGTCAGCTTTGACGATGACTCGGTGGCCATTGGTCGTGCTGCGAGCCCATCCGTTAATTCCGATTCACCTATGAATGCGAACCCCCATCACAAGCCGAATAACAGGAGCTGGTTAGATCTCATACGAGAACAAGGACAGAAACCGTCCGTCATTGACTCAGATCAAGACAGTGTTATGCAACCCACACCAACTCTGCCTTCCTTCGGCAGTATTCGACGAGATCGAAATGAGAAAGCTGCGAATGGCGGTGTGTCATCTGCGACACCAAGCAGCGGTGGGGCTAAAGACACGCTGCGTAGCATAGACACTTCCAGTGATCATGTTGTTGGGGAAATCTTGTCCAGGGATGCGACGTCGAAAGCAAAGAAAGAAGACACTCAGCCAGCTCCACAAGGGAATTTTAGTGACCCAGTCCCTCCAGAGGTCACCTCCGTTGAAGGAACCGGGTATCAGTCTGATGAGGAGGCCAACATGTCCGGTAATCAACAAGGAACAGGGCTTCCACCACTCGATGCGGAAGCTTCGCGGCGAACCGTCGTGTCCGAGCCAATCATTGAGGCGGCCTCGAGAGGATTGTCTTCTGGGAGTTTGGGATCCGAGGAGCGAAACGTTTCTGTGCCCTCAATCGCACTTCAACCAGCCACTCCAGCTCTAGAAATCGCGGATCTAAACGAATGGCTTAGTATGTCAGAGCGTTCCCCCGAGTCTACCGGAGCATCGCACGAAGTCCAGTCTCATTCTGCGCCGTCCGTAGATCACTACTCCATGGAAAATACGCCTGCAACAGTCGGACTAGCAGAGCCAGAGCCGGAAGCTCTAGCTGCACAACATGATTCAGGGTCTCCGCACGTCGGCGGGGTCGCGGACGGGTTACGTACCCAGATAGACTCGCATAGCGGCGATGAGTCTGAAGAAACTGGCGACAGCATTTACAGCGATGCCGCGGAAGATCCAGACGATCTTGATGGCGACGGCTTCGGATCTATCAATGCTATAGTGGAGAGCCCTGCGCCAAGTCCGATACCTATATCAGCCATTTCGCCCCCTGCCAGTCCCATTGTAAAAGCACCTTTAGCCAAGACCAACAAGCCCAGCCCTTTGGCACGGAACGAGAGTGAGCTATCCGAGCCTGCACTTGATGAGGGATGGGATCGTGCACAGGCGTATTGGTCTGGGCTATCACAAGAAAAACGACGCCAGCTGGAACATGCGGCGGTCCCAGGAGCACTTGATGCGCCTATCATTCCAGATGAACCAAAGAGAGAGACTGATTCTTTGGAGAAGAAAAAGAAAAAGCTACCATCGAAGACTCTGTCCTCAGCCGGCTCGAATGATCTAGTATTACCTCCTTGGCCAGACAAGCAATATATCAACGACGTTGCGAAGCCAGTTCAACCTATAGGACCACCTCTCAAATCGTCACTGCGGAAGGCTCAAATTGAAAAGGCGGGAGCACCCCACATGCGGTTGTCAATGCGGGAGGGCCCTCACCCTGAACCAGCGTTGAAAGGTGGAGCGCAACAAGTGTCCCAGCAATCGCCAGAGCCTCGGGGTGCACTGCAGAAGAAAAATCGTCCAATGTCAGCTATGGCAATGGTCGACCACAGTAGATCTCAGCCAATATCTGCACCTGGCCACACACGAGCTTCTTCTGCTGGGGTACCTCGAAACTCATTGACGCCTATCATAGCTCAGCCGAACAAGAAGGCACTAGCAAAGAAACCCATGCTACGACGGAATGACAGTGACTCTTCGAGTAGCTTCAAAAAGGAACGTTCCAGTGCACCCTCGTCTGGCAAGTATACAATGAAACGAACAATGAGACCATCATCTGTGGATGCTCGAGAACCTACAAATCTCACGACCTCCGTGAGTGCTCGTACCACATCGCCCGCAGGATCGATGGCACGACGTCCATTCAGCTCCGTGGGTCCTGGAGGTGGCACTATGCGAACGTCTATGCGTGACTCTTCAAATTCTAGTAAACCCGCAACTCGCACATCGCTTCGAGGATCATCAATGGATTCCAGTCGTCCAAAGTCACCCTCGCGCTTTGGGTTTGGAAAATCATCCAACCCAAATCCGACAAATCCGAAGCCTAAACCACGCTTCTCGAGCCGCTTCGGTGACTCTAGCGACGAAGATGATAGGAGACCTGCACACCGCAGCCGTTTAGTTGACTCGAGCGATGAGGAGCCTGCTAATTTGGCGCCAGTTCGTGGAATACCACGGCGCGTCGACGAAGGAGACTCTACAGATCTCGATGACAGTTCTGTGGAAAATGCGCCTACACTACTAAAGCCGAAGCCCAATGGTACGAAACCTACTTTGGGCACAAAGCCGGAAGGTTTAGCTCTTGCCACTGGTTCACTCCGTGTCGCATCCGGAGACGGACCTACCATGGCCATGGGCACTGGTCTGCAAGTTAAAAAAGCGGCCGAGAAGGACAAGAAGAAACGCTCCTTCTTCAGTAGTTTAGGCAACAAGAAGCGCGATGACCCACCAAGGAGTCAAGAGGCAGATATTGAAAGCATTGCGACGAGGGACAGGCCACTTGAGCGCTCGAAAATGGAGGGGATACAAACCACGGGGACTCCGAAGAATGAACGATTTCTAGGGCCAAGCTCACCCACATCAGATCCCGTGAGCATGACAGGCCGACCTGCCATCAATCCACGCACAAGCTCAGCCCAGAATTCTCCAAAGAGCCCTAAGCTACAGAGGCGCAATACGCCAAAAACGGTGCCTAGGGCGGGCGAGACTTCTTGGCCGCTTCCACAAAGTCCAGGAGTAGCCACGAGTACCCCAGATAGCCGACCACGGACTTCTGACGGTGCCGCTGCATCTAATGGGACCGGAGGACCAGACATAGGCATCAGGAGGACGACCCTACAGGGAGCCCCACCACCACCAGCGGCACCCCCAATCGTGGAAAAAGCAGAGAAGAAGAAGAGGTTTGGAATGCTGAGGAAGGCGTTTGGGATACCAAGTTGAGTCCTGTAACATTCACTACCTATTATAATATCTCCTTAAGTGAGGCAATGGTTCCTGGAAAGGGAAAAGATACCCCTGCACCTTTTTATCAAGGTTTCATACATACAGCGAAGCGCACGTTTGGTCTGTCTTTACACGCCCTTCTCTTGGAGCGTCTCATAGTATTGCGTATATATTGGCGTTTTGTGGCAGATGTATATACTCTCTCCACTGTCATCGGAAGGAGCCTCTAATAGCGATAATCACCCTTTAATCTATAGTCTTTATAACCCATCAAGATCAGTGAAGATCTGATCCCAACAATGCTTGAATAATCCATCGACACAGAGCTCCATGAATGTACAAGAGATGTACGTTTGCCTGGCTCTCTAAGTAAGCTGACTTCTGAGCGATATAAGGCTTACCCTCGTGTGCCTGCCTTGCTCGCCTTGCTGCCTCATGAGGTTCGCTTAGAATACGCTTTAGAGCTAGGATAGGGCAGTTGCTGCAGCAATTCAGACGTCTAAAATTAGATCAACCAACGTTCCAGAAAATCGAAGACGGCTACTGAAGCATCATGTAATGGCGTCTGTCAGTAGACCGTGTAGTATTCTAAGTGTCATTCACTTTCACTGCTGAAACGACCCTGTTATGCTGAGAATCCGAGACTTCGACCCAAAATCCCACCACCTTTCTGCCGCTCCTTCCTCGACAACATTCTTCCAACTTCTGCAAACCGATCATGTCTCGGCCTCAGGGTCGTACCTTTTCTTTCGACGATGACGATGAGACATCTCTAGATGCCTCGCATGCGAATAGGCATAGCTACCAGCCACAAGCTAATAGCCCTTCTGGGGACGTTAATCCTTTTCCCCTCCCAGTATATACAGATTCCCCCACAAGGCACTACGACAGCCCACCACCACCTCCAGCACATCAGGACATCAGCCTTCCTGCCCATCAAGGTTTTGATCCCACCAACTCGGCTCCGTCCTCTCCACGCCCTCGAGTACGCATCAATACGACACAAGCCCAAAATGCTCCGTACGAAAGTCGGGGTCTAGATCACTCCACTTCAACCAGAACTGCATCTACCATAACGCCCGGAGCGGACAACATGGGAGAAGCTGCTGGTGGTGGCATAGCAGGAATTGCATATGGAATTGCAAATACCAACGAGCGTGAAAGTGGGGTGGAAGCAATGAGGTCGCTTGAACATGTACCCCGAAGTGGTCGTGGACTTACCCCAGAACGTGATTACGACACACTCGGTACCACAACGCCATACGTACCAGCACCTCCTCCTAGCAACAGAGGGAGCTATGGCGGAGATCCATTCTCATCGCCCGCTCCATCGGGAAGATCCAACCCTTTTGACAGTAGAAGAAATTCAGACATACCTTCCCTAGGAGATCTCACTCCGCGGGCCGATCGCCGCTCTCAGTATAGCATTCCAATGGCCGAATATCCTTCGCAAGACGTATACGACAATGGCCGTGGCTCTTTCACTGATAACCCCTATAAGCGCTTTTCCACAGCATGGGACCCTCGTGTTGCTCGAGGTGACATAAATCCCGAAGAGATTGAGGATGACCCAGACGAGAACATAGCACCACCACTACGTTCAAGGAGATCGTTCATGGGATTGGGTAATCAATCAGATCGTGGACCGCACGGGAGTGCTCTAGATGGAGCTGCCGGTGCTGCTGCTACGGGAGGGGTGTTGGGCGCCCTTGGAGGCCTTGTGGGCCGTGATAACAACGTTCCCCACGGTGCTCGAGATCCCAGCGGTCAGTATGGCCCCGTTCCAGGGTCCTCATCGGGACCTGGCATGGAAGACGCTGCTATCGAAAAAAGTCCCTGGCTTAGCAAGCAAACATCAGGCAGGAGAAAGTCGCGATGGATCATCGGGATCCTAGGCTTCTTGATCATAGTTGGTGCTATTGTGGGTGGAGTAGTTGGTGGCCTTCACAACAGCAGGTCCAATACGTCGTCCGATAACACTTCGACCCCATCAAGTACGAAGAGTGACAGTGATCTGAATGCAAACTCGCCAGAGATCAAAAAACTAATGAATAACCCTAAGTTTCACAAGGTCTTCCCTGGAATGGACTATACGCCGTTCAACGCTCAATACCCTGCGTGCCTCACCAATCCACCAAGTCAAGACAATGTCACCATGGACGTGGCGGTACTATCACAGCTTACCAACACTATCCGTTTGTACGGTACAGATTGTAATCAGACAGAGATGGTTCTTCATGCAATTGACAAACTCGCACTGCCACATATCAAAGTCTGGCTCGGCGTCTGGCTCGACAAGAACTCAACAACCAATGACCGTGGGCTAAGCGCCATGTACAATATTCTTGCGAAAGCTGGTGCATCCCCGTTCGCGGGTGTCATAATTGGGAATGAGGTGCTCTACAGGAAAGACATGACCGAAACCCAACTGGGAACAATACTTAGCGGTGTCAGGCAAAACCTTACCTCGCAGAAGATTAATATACCCGTTGCGACGTCAGATCTAGGCGACGACTGGACCCCTGACCTCGCCAAAGATACCGACTTCGTTATGTCCAATATTCATCCTTTCTTTGCAGGTGTCGCTGCAGACGTAGCAGCGGGTTGGACGTGGAATTTCTGGCAAGGAAAAGATACAGTCTTGGTCACAGACCAGACCAAGAACGTCATCTCGGAAACGGGATGGCCGAGTACCGGTGGTACAGATTGTGGGGAGGCCACCACTACTACCTGCTCGCCTGGAAGCGTGGCAGGGATATCTGAGATGAATACGTTTATGGACAATTTCATCTGTCAAAGTCTGGCCAACGGCACGAATTTCTTTTGGTAAGGGCCATTCAATTCGTTAAAGTACATACAAGGAGGCAATTTATCTGACCGATCATCCTGTAGGTTTGAAGCATTCGATGAGCCATGGAAGGTCACCTTGAACACGCCAGGCAGGGAATGGGAGGACAAATGGGGCTTGATGGATCCTGGGCGGAAGTTGAAGCCAGGGTTGAAGATTCCCGACTGCGGAGGGAAGACCATCGGTTCATGATACACATTGCGGCATGTATAGATTCTGTAGTCGAGGCGTTTCTGGGTTTTTGCATTGGGGAGGGAGGAACGCATGCGGACAGTGACGTGTAATTGAGTCATGGATCGAGGAAGCGTGACGATTGAGATGATATCGTCATGGTCATATAGGAAGAAGCATGGAAGGAACATTGGGGGGCGTACGCTCAATTTCCACTGTTTTGTTTCGTAGCATAGCATAGCGTTTATACCGTTGCTTTTGCCATTTCGTCCACCGCTTGAACGTTTGTGAGTGCTCTTATACGGACACATGTTGTATGGCCGATATGCGGCTGCTTCTCTTCTCATGCCGGGAGTTTTGAAGGTTTAGTAGATTGAACATCGAAGCCTCGTGAGTATGATTTTGGGCAAGACGACCGTGGTTTGGCAGCGGAGATCTATGATCAGTGATCGACCAGGGGGGTCAGAACACGATTGATCCTTGCTGTTCGGCGACGGCAGTGGGGAGTGCTAGACTAGAAAGCCTCGGCGTTGTGGATTTGAGTCATCTCAGGAGAAAGATTTTCGTCTGTGGAAAGCAGGTTGTGGGATTTTGTAAAACGCACCAGGAATAGTCGGAGCGTGGTCTCTCGAGCTATGTAATTCACGTCGAGGTGCACCACTACGATCTCTTACTCCATACAGATGTTGTTCAACGAATGAGACAGGGTGAACCAAGGCGGCGACTGCCATACTCAAACACAGAGGCCATGGAATAATTCCACTGAACGATTATCATGGGGATACACCTCCATCTTACCATAGCCAAGAGTTTGGCAAAATCAGCAGTGTTGGTCAGGCGTATCCTTGAGCCAGTAGATAGCCATTGAGTTGGCCCAATTCATCTGATCGGCTTCGGGCATCAGCTTGGAGACAGTCTGGTTCAAGTAACGCCAGAAAATCTCCGAGGGACGGGGACTTTCCGCTTCGAGATAATAGCGATACAGGCTGGAATCTTGGAGTGAGCGCTGCGCGTCTGCACAATTGATTATAGGGGATGCTTACCCATCGATGTACTGACTCATGTCGTTGCTGACACACATTGCAGGTGTGCACTTCTCGAGCGCCCTAGCTAATACACTGAAGTCGAGGTGAGGAGCGTAAAGAAAGGTATTGTCGTCGATCTTTGAGAACGCTTCTGGATCTTCAAGGATGGTATAGCCACGACTTACCAGGAAGGCCTTGTCTTGAGCATTGAAGTTAGGGTCCTGGAAAATGATTTCTTGGATGGCGAATTTAACGCCTACCTTTTGCATTAGCAGCGGCTTCATGGAAGACCGCATTCCAAGGGAATATGAAGAGGCATCAGAGTGCATACTTAGCATCTCAAGCATGGTGATCAAGGCGGCAAGTTGAAACGACGAGTCTAGAGTGCCCGCTGTGAGGCATCCCAAACCCAAGCAGACACATTTGGTGAGGATGACACGGTCTGCCGTGAGTACGTCCTGCTCGAATACACTTCTCAGACTCGGCAAGCAAGTTGATTTTAGCCAATGAGTGGAGTACAGCATTTGAAACTCTTTGGAGTATGCCTCAACGGTAAGGCTCGTCCCTAATCGGTGGAATGGCGATGTTGGGAATAAAGCCGTAATGCTTCGAGCGCCTTTGAGAACATGTGTCCAGCCTGAAGAGTCCGTGACTTGTTGACGCTTCTGCTGAGCAGATGTCTTCTTTTTGCGAGTCATGAAAGGCCTATTCACACTGGATCAGGCTATCCCTCCAGCATATAACGAGAGATTCAATTCCTGGGGTCTTAAGGCCCGAAGTCTGGACATTGATTGTGTGAGGTGGTTTTTACGCTGAAGTCATGAAGTAGTGAGAATTGGAGTTCCGGAGCGGCTGAAAACCGGATAGTATCCATTGAAGAGACATCAGGAGAGCAAGAATATTTGAGGAGATGGCAGTCTGGTTGTTCAAGTAGGCCGACATGATCAGCCCAAAGATTTGATTCATAGCAATCAAATAAAGATGAAGAAGAAGTTGATGTTGAATATGACTGAGGTGTTCAAGCATTGATAGTGCCAAGATTCCAATAGACACTAGTAGTAGAACCTACCTTACTTACTCTAGAGCATTTCGGGACTAGAAGCCCCGCGATGAAACCATCCACAGCTTGAGGGCACGCTTGGCCAAGGAGGGTAAAGTTGCCGCCCGCCATGCACCGCCCGCGTCTTCTTCTTCCTCTTCATTGGCTTGACCCTGCTCGTTCTGCATGGGAGACTGCAAGCTGAGAAAGCAATGTAACCGCCCCGACTTCTCTCCTCACCAATCAGCTTGCTCTCAGCCATGAGACCTGCTCAGACAGCACTCTCGGAGAGCGTGGCACCGTCCAATGCCTGCTCAATGTGCCCTCTTTGCCCCAATACTGGCGCGGCTACAGCTGAGTATGTCAAAGACTCGAAGGCACTCTGATACTCTCCTCCTCTTCTCCATATCTATTCTTACACCTTCGAACATTTACACAGTCGCCCCAGCAGGTTTCAGGATCCTCAATTTCTTGAACATCGAGTCGGCTCATTCGACCCCAGCGCGGCGACGGCCCAGCTTTCCGTCTGAACACCGATAACGCTCACCATGCTCGGCGCCATACAATCACTGTCCGCTGCGATAACCCTCCTCTCCTTCCTGTCCGCCCTCGTTTCTTCACACACAGTCATCACATATCCTGGCTGGCGGGGTGACAATCTCCACACAAATGGCTCCATCACAGGCCTTAACGGCACCGTTTTCCCACCAGACATAATCGGCAATGCAGGTCTCGGGGTGGGGGACAATAACACCTACCCATATGGCATGCAATGGATCTACCCATGTATATCTCAATGCCTCTACCATCAGTCTTTCGAGACTAACATACAACAGGCGGTGGCATGCCCATGTCAACCAACCGAACCAAATGGCCCGTCACCGGCGGCGCCCTCGGTTTCCAACCTGGCTGGTTCCAAGGACATTCGAGTGCGCTGATGTATATCAACCTCGGTCATGACACCGTGCCACAAAATTATTCGCTGTCGATGCAAACGGTTTTCGCCATCGTCGGGCCGTCAAATGTATTGTACAACGGCAGTATCTGTATACCGCAGGTACCGCTGCCGGTGAATTACACTGCGAAGATAGGGGACAATGCGACGATTCAGATCATCGAGACCGCGCAGCATGGAGCGGCCCTCTACAATGTGGGTCACGACGGTCAGGCGAAGAGATTGATAAAATGCTAACGGGTTGCGCTTACAGTGCGTGGATATAACCTTTGCGGACCCATCAGAGGTGGCACCGGTCACACCAGACAACTGCGCAAACACGTCAAATATCGTCTTCCAGGACGTCTACTTCACCAAGTCAGGTTCTTCCGCCGCATCCTTACTTCCATCGAGAAGAACATCCTTGATGGCTTCGATACCCCTGGCTGCGGCTGTCGTGGCGGCAGCGATAATATAGATGGATTTCGACGTAATGTGAAGAACTGGTGCAGTCACGGGTGGGCTTTGGTATAGATAGGCAGTGGGCATTGATAAGGATTCGGGATTTTTCCGGTGCTTCTTCAAGGTTACGGGACAAACATTTCTTGTTTATATAAACGGGTGTCATGGCTGGCAACGTATTGTGCGAATGGACTGGCGTTTTTTCTTGGGAAGAGAAGGGAATTGGATACCATTGTCATCATTCATCGTCAGAATTCATCGTTCGAAAACGCTACGATCCGCTTTGAAGGTGAATCCATCAGATTATCTTTGACCCGTGTGGAGGAAATCGAAATCCCTATGATCACTTGACGGTGCTCTTGACGCTATGCGATAACTGCCACATCCAATGCTCCACTAGCGAAGGTCATTAAGATCATGCAAGTAATACCTGATCGACTTCGTGGTCGTTTGTAGACGGAGGTGTTTCCTCCAATCCATCGCTATCATTCATTGGCCAAAGAGTCACACGGGCATGGCCATAGCGATGTGGAAATGAACGTATTTATCGCACATGGGAGACTTCTGTCGATGTGAGCGACTAGTTGTATCTACAGCTTCTCAGCTATTTGTTTTCTCTCTAGAACGACGGGCATGCTTTCATCACGATCAGGGCTAGCAAGTAAGTGTCTAAGAGCAAGATCTCCTAGGCCGCATGCCATGTTCTCCACTCCTTCGTATCTTGCACTTGTACTTCCAAGCTCATCCTCACCCCCTCAATCTCCCTTCTCAAAATCTCACGCCCCGCTCGACCACCCCCGGCTCTGCGAAAGACTGATCGGACGGCGGGGGAAGAGAAGCGTACGTCTCCGGTCCCGTCAACAGTCGCCTGTTCGCTCTAATTTCCGCCGTCTTCTGCGTGTATTTTTCAATCTCCTCTCTATCCATCACCTTGAGCACAATCACATGATCCACAAACTCGTTGAACCGGATGCCGTCTTGCGCCAAAGCTTCTGGATTCACCAGCCGTCTGTCGATCTTGGTCCAGCGCGCGTTCGGAGGCACGTCTTTCTTCTTGTCGTCTTTGTGCGGTGCGACGCCCTCCCGGACCGTAGCTGGATATTCTGGGAATTGCTCGCGCGGTTTGCGGAGGATGCCTTTGGGAGCGGGCTTTGGTTCGAATCTTTCGTCGTTGGCGGGCGTTACGACGCGAGGGGGAGGACGATGATACCCATCATCGTCACTGTCGCTGGAAGAGGAAGATGAAGTTTCGGACCAAGAATCTTCATGTTGGGTGCTGCTGTGGTGGCGGTGAGGGCGGTAAGTACGATGATGTCTGGGTGTTTCGTCTTCGGGGCGTCTTTCGAATGACCGTTGCTCGCGCACAATCGGCTCTACTGGTCCGACGAATGCTTCGGCCTGCTCCTTAGCACGGCGGGATGCTTCTCTCGCCTCTTGGTATTCGGCATCTTCTCGTTCGCTGGTGCTGAGGGATGTGCTGACAGATTCTGTGTCTAAGTGATCACGGCCGTACTCTCGCAAATGGTCTTGAGGGCGTCTGGCTGGGCGAATGTCTCCTTCTTCGCGTGGATCCCTGTCTCTCAGGTCGACTCTCGGGCGAAGGTCTCCTTCCTCGCGTGGATGTCTGTCTCTCAGGTCGACTTTCGGGCGAAAGTCTCCTTCCTCACGTGGATCTCTGTCTCTAAGGTCAACTTTCGGGGGAAGGTCTGCTTCCTCGCGTGGGTCCCTGTCTCTAAGGTCGACCCGCGGTTGGCTGACTCTATCGCCATCTCTTCGATCTCTGTCCCTTTGATCGAGACGAGTGTCCCTTTCTCTGAAGTCGTCTCGTGGCCCTTTATCTTTGTGGTCGTCTGGCAATTCTCGGTCTCTGTGACGATGTCGTCGAACCTCCTCCGCTGCGAGACCTGCGCCAGCGGTGGCAGCAGCAGCTCCAGCTAATAAGCCACTACTCGAACCCCCATTGTCCGGGCTGTCTCGCTTTGCCCATAGCTCATCGCGCACTCTACGTTCTCTGCCATCTGCCTCATCGTCTTCACGATGATGGTCGTGATCTCTGCGATGATGCTTATGTCGATGTCTCCTTGGACGATCTTCGCCACTGCGATCATCATGGACATCTCGCGCTTTTGAGCCAAGGCGATCTTCCTCTGATGTCGGCTTACGTGGGTGAGCCTTTGACCCTAATCTATCATCTTCCTCTAGTGTCAGCTTGCGCGGGCGTAGATTTGGTTCTAATCGATCATCTTCTTCTGTTTGCTTCCGTGGGCGAATCTTCGTCTCTAGTCTATCATCTCCAGACGTAGATTTGCGAGACCGATGATGTCGTGAGTCATCTTCGGGATACGCAGGATACCCCTCAATAGGCGATTGGTGCAGAGTGATCTCAGGGCGAGCAGGATTGCGCAAGCTTATATCACGTTCATCGCGCACGTAGTCCTTTGGAACGCGCTCTTCGTCTTTGGCACGAGGTTGTTGTCGTAGGCTCTCTGATCTTCCGATTTTTTCAAATCCTCTGGATGTTACGGGAGGACCTGATCCTCGCTCAGACCGAGAGATGTAGCCATTGTCAACGATCGTGCTTTTCGGTCGATTGGTGTTGAAGCTGTCTCCTCGAGATCGCTGTCTGTATGCTGGATCCTGCAGTTTTGGTTCTCGACCTTCGGTGTATTCGAAGCCATAATCTCGGTCGTTCTCACCTTGACGTTCTCTTACAGGCGGCCTGTTCGAGCCCGATACTCGATACGACTTCTCCTTCGCTTCTTTATCAAGAATCATCAGTCGGCCAGGATCTGTTGTGTTTAGAGAGGAATGGCGCTGATGGTGCCGCCTTGATGCTGAAGTAGCTGGCAACACTTCGTAGTCCTCATCTCGGCGATCTTGACGAGATTTCACGGTGGGGCTTGGAGGTCTAGCTATAGCACTGGTGATGATTGGCCTTGTTATTCTGGTGGGTGAGCTTGGCCCAGCCATGCTTGGGGCAATCATGCTCAAGGGTCTTCGAGTTCTTAGAGTCTCGGGCTCCGGCGCTTGATGTCGAGGACGAACGCGGAGAGGAACATCGTAATCATCAAGCGATGACCTCCGTGGAGGACTCCGTGCCCTGGGAGGAAGGAGGCGTGGAGTAGCAATACGCTCGTCACTTGACCGAGGACCGGACACATATTCCCGGCTTGTACGAGGTAGCGCAGCGTATGGATCGTAGGCTGAGGAGGTGAAGAAGCTACCAGCGGATGTACGTCCTGGTGGTCCCGCTGGAGGATGATAGCGGTTGGTTCGGGGCGGAGAAAGTGGTCGACCATATCCCGAGGTCATCTTGACTATCTTGCGACTCTTGCTCGAACGTGTCGATCTAGTATATTGGACCGAGATGCGAAAGTCAGTACACTATGCAGAATTCCTATCTCGCAGTGTACATGCTGTGACGATACCAGTCTCGGTGATCTAAGTCAAGACTTGGAGATGGTATGGGAGGGAACAAATGTGTAACGTTGTCAGCACAAGTTGAAGGATGAACCTTGCCGCTGCATTACAGCAAGGTGTACAAGGCTGAGATTGACTGTTGGATTGATGCTCGATTTGGGAACCTGAAGGTACTCGCAGATTCGACACGAACTGCTTGAAACTGATAGCGGTCGTCGTGCTTGGTACGAATATACGGTCGCGAACGGAAATCTAGGTGGGGGTTTCGGGTTTTTATACAATTTACTGGCGGATGACGCATCCTTCCCTCCTGGTGACAGCAAGGGTCTTCCATAGCATTAAGGGAGGACCCTTGTACTACTGCTACCAAATCCCGAAATTACTTCCATTGCCACCAAGTTCTGATACCCCTCGTTGCGATGGTGATGTTTTTATATACTTGGCTAGCATATGTTTGAGCTTGTACAGAGAGCTGCGTCTACCCACCTGTCAATTGGCGACCTTCAGTGCCCAATGACAGGTCGATCCGTGATACTGATCGACATTGGATCAGTAAGGCAGCCTCGTTGGGCATTAACGTCGTCTAACCTCTTCTAGGCCTATCATACCTCTCGTGAACCCATGATAATACAGAGAAAATCAGGCCGTTTTCCGTTCGATCACTCAACAGTCATCAAACGGCATCAAGAGAGTATCCACACGTCTAGTAGTGATATACTCCAGGCATGAACGAGTAATGAAACTTTACAATACAGCAATCTTGTCCGTGTGACCCTCTGCTGATGGCAATGTGAATCTGATACTTGCGTCTACCTTATGAACCAAGGCTCTCCCATGTGCCTCATGAAGAAAGCTGGATGTTGAGATGTGGTTGACTTGGGTATCAAGGCGTGATAGGCTGATCGGCCAGACCGTCGATCACCATGTTGATATGGGGCAAGCCAATAGATAATGTTCCAGGACGGAACGGGTGGCCGGGCAGAGGTGTTATGGTTCGCCTGCCGTCGTCTTCGACGGCATGCTACTAGTTCTAGCATATCTCTTGGGATCGACAATGTGTTTCAAACATAAGCGTGCATAGCTTGCTGCCCGTTCTTGTCTCCTGGCTAGGTCAGCAAGGAGATGTTTTTATTGAATTGTTGGTTCCTCAGTACGGACGGAGACTCGCTATGCGTCGTAATCACAGGGTCGACTGCACAATGCAGAAAGCCATTCCCGCATCTCCCCATTGGCTGAACCATACCTAGGAAGCACGTCCCAAGCTAAAATCAAGGCGTGTTTCTATCATTCATTGGTGTCTAGAGGGCAGAAGGACAGCTGAGAGAGCCAATGGGACTCAGCCGCGAAAAGAGCTGGCCACAATGACTATCTGTATAGTAAGCCAACAGTGTAGCAAAAGAAGGTGGATTGTGCTCTTCAGAGGGCCCTATTTACACAGTGATGGATAATGACCGCGATTAGGTAGAGGTAGATATGGTGATATGGTAAGGCCGATAGTATTCTAGTAGAGAGTTTGGGGGCGTAAATTGAGAGAGTTGCCCATCCTACACAAGGGCGCCAAGGAAATTCGTGACAACAAAGTCCGCCATCTTTAGCTCCTTTCCATTTCTTTTCCATCACCCTCTCAATCAGTAGTACCAATTGCTTTCAGACATCACATTCCAACAATAACAAGCTCACAACCCTCACGTTTGTCTATGCATTGAGTCATCACGAAGAAGTCAATACCCCCTTCCCTCCCCCTCCCTCCTCGAAGCAAGGGTCTACTCTTGTCTTCCTTTCGATTCGTTCTCGTAACGGCTCGAAAGGCATTCGAGACCAGGCTCCCCCTTCTCCGGCAATCTGGACTTTGACGCCAGAGTCCCGGTTCCGTTCAGCATCTTTCCGTCGTCGTACCGGAACGACGCCGCTGCTGAAGAAACAACTACCCAAGTCAGAGTAGAAGGAGAGACTAACGAGCGCGTCGGACGGGAAGGTCACGAAGCCAAGTACTCCTCTCTCTCCGCATCTCTTCCAGGTCACAAGGATCGTCGTACTCGATTCGACGAGGAAGAGGTCACCTATCGTGAAGAGGATCGTGAACGCCGTCCGCGCCGCAAAGAGGACGTTACTGTCTACGCTGACGAGGACCATCACGAGCACGGGCGCCACCACAGACAACAGACCGAAGTAGAAATTACAAAGGACCAGTAAGCTTACCAACCTGCGTTTATTGGCTTCTAACCTCCTGGATTGAATTGACTCTAATATTTACGTGCCAACAGCCCCCACCAAGATAGAGACTACGACCGCCGTTACTCCGATACTCAGATCGACGTTGAAGTTCCACGTCGCGAAGGAGAAGAGATTGACATTACCGAACGCGAGTATCGTCGACGCGTGAACCCAACCTACGCCGTCGAATTAGAACGTCGCGGCCAACGAGATTATTATCCTCGGAAAGAACGCTTCGAAGCAGAAACAGCAGTAGACGCACCACATCGATCAGGCATGGGTTATTACGACGACGAAGGTCATTACCACTCATTTCGTCATGGCCTCGAGAAAGCCGCTGATCGCGTTTTCCATCCCTTCACCCCTCAACATGAGCGCGAAGAGGTGATAATCGAGAAGGAGGATCGTGAGCGTGGCCCTCATCGCATCCGTGAAGGTCACCATGAGTCTGTTCGCTATATTGAACGTCGTGGCCGAGCATCCGAGACTATCACGATCCCTTGCCACCATATCCGCATTGGTGATCTATTGATCCTTCAAGGCCGTCCATGCCAGGTCATCCGTATCACGACGTCTGCTCAAACCGGCCAGCATCGCTACCTCGGCGTCGACCTATTCACCAAGCAGCTGCATGAAGAGTCAAGCTTTGTGTCGAACCCTTCGCCATCTGTCATCGTCCAGAACATGCTTGGCCCAGTCTTCAAGCAATATCGCGTCCTCGACATGCGTGATGACGGCCGGGTTGTAGCTATGACCGAGACTGGTGATGTCAAGCAGGGTCTGCCAGTCATTGACCAGGGCGGGCTATGGTCAAGGCTCAACGAGTCCTTTGCCAACGGGCGCGGCAGTGTGCGTGTGCTGGTCATCAACGATGGAGGACGTGAGCTCGCCGTGGACTACAAGGTCATCCATGGCTCAAGACTGTAAATTTGGAGAAATCAAACAAGAGACAACTTGGCATCTTGTGTTCCTCTACGAGATCTAACAAACTGATGCAGGGTTGCTAGGGTTGTCATGAACATATTTTCGGGTTCTGATGTTGTTGCCAAATGGAGCTGCAGCGAGCGAGATGGTAGGGGAATTGGCCTGAATCGGAGCGTTGGATAGCACCTCGACCTCATCAATTGTGCGTTTCCATTGTCAACAGATTGGAGATAGGTAGGAGCGTTACATAGGACCAGTAGATATGATATCAAGGACGTCTACAATTCCACCCCATGGACGTTGAGCCTACACTGACTACATCCCTAATTCCACTCTAAGCAATTCCATCTTGACCATTTCGATGTGCCCTTTCCTCCGTTGTATGTCTGATCGCAACGAACTAGCCGCAGGATATGTTCTAGCAACGTGGTTCGACGAACCTGAAAGACGATGAAACCATTGCATTTCCTTTGTATGGAAGTGATGTATTTACCCCTTGTAACTGCTATCCCTTGAGCTGCGAATTTAGGTATGAAAAGCTCTGTTACGTAGTTCGTGATGATGGGCGAAGGGCGAAGGGTAAGGTAGTTCTAAGTCCTTTATTCTAGGGTTAGCTATGGAAGACATGCGTTGACTTTCAGGTTCTTCGTCCTAGACATCCTTCCTTGTTCATGGCTTAGTTCTTTCGGTTGGATGTGCGTGGAGAGTTTGTTTCACTTCTGGTTTTTTAGTTCTATTTGTTATGGAAGGCTCTTGGGAGGGATGGATTAGGTCGACGGTGATGGGAGTGATTTTGTTGGATTGGATATTTCGATTGGATGTTGGCTTGTGTCCATGGTGTTGGTGATGTTGTTTATGGCTGGTGCTCTGACTAGAATACTAGTGTAGTTGGTGTTGTGTGGGTTGGCGTTTTGTATATCCTCCTATGGAGAAGGTCCTGGACGTGGGAAGATGATTGATGGTGGGCTGCTGGTTATCATGGAAGGGAGGTATGGCTGATAGTAGGCTTGAAAATGAGGCGGAAAAGATTCGAGAGTATCCCGAATGCATGCTTGTGTAGACACGCTCTTTAATAGAGAAAGGTATCTTGTGGGATAATAGTGCTTGATTAAGAAAATGGACGCAGATGCTTGAGTATCATCATGGAGGAAACGTATGTGTTCTTGTCTGGATACCAATTGCAGTGATGGGGTCGGCATTGGGTGATTCCATGGGTCGAGCAACTTGAATCAAGAATATGGCTTTACATCTCGACCCGAGGATGCCACCATGAGCTCCAATAGGTGCTCAACACTCTGCCAAAGAGATTGAATTTCTTCCAGTCGACTGCCGGCTAATTATTGGACGTTAGAGAGGGGAGTAGAGAGATGACCTCCGAGAGGAAAACCGAGGGAAGGTCGAGACGCTTTCACTTGCCCTATGAGTCAGACAGTATTATTTTAGTTCGTGCTGAAGTTGGTTCACAGTAGAAACGGCATTTTCCCATATTTCGATATGAGATTTTGCACGCCGGCCGAAGTTGACTCACTCTGATGGAAGGTCGGAAGGCATCTCGGTGGATCAAATCGAGAAGCTTCAGATCAGAGCCGAGCAGAATCTTGGAGAGCGCCCCCGGACTTAATTTCAGAGTAAGACTGCACTCGTAAGCCGTAAGGCTCGACTCCGCGGGCCTTTCTCGTCTCACGTTGACAGCTCGAAGAGATTTGACGGCACTAACATGTGGTGTATATTCCATGACCGTCCCTGTTGTGTTTGGTCATCACTCTCCTTACTAAGCTCATGAGCCTTTGGTGTTGCTGTCTGTCACGCTCTTTCCGTGTTCGATCAGCCAATCCTGATCTCGTGATCAGCCACCTCACTCGCGTGTACAATGTGGTGTAGTGTCTTGCGTGCATACCCGTTCCATTGCGTTGCATTGTAGTCAAGGTCAATGCGAAATGCGTACCGAGCAAACGCTCATACTCGTTTGGGCATGATAAAGTAGGTAAAGTCCTCGAGGCTTACGGAGTATGGAAGGCTGGATCTAATTCTCGGTTACCAGCGTCATCCGGCACTCATTTTGCATGCTTCAAGCATGCAATGACACCTGGTATTTGGAGGTTTTCGTCTACTTGATCTCGAATAATGCACGGCGATCTTCGGTATTCTATCATGTAATGAAACTGTCTGCAGGGGCCAGCATGGCATATGCTCAGACAGTTTCCTCAGCAACAGAACAAGACTTGATGCGGTTTTCCGCGAGCCTTATTGAATGTACGGCCTATCTATCGGCGGAGGCAAGGCCGGTCAGATAACATAAGGCGAACGCATGAAAGGAAGTCTTGCGCTCGGGGCTGAAGAGAGGTGTTCATCAGCGGCATCTCCCGTGCTTCTGTGATATGTTGCAAATCGATCCCTTGGATGCTGCAAGTTGCGATGCTTGCATACTACTATGCGACATGCTTTGAGCTGCACTCATAAACAAAGGCTAACTGAAGCTTTCTACTTGACGTTGACGAGTGGCAGGCTAACGATGAAAGACTAGGAGTTTGAGGAGTCTGAGCCACACATGGTCAGACATTACGGATTTCGAAAGCAGAGCTATGGTATTACATTCAAAACGTTGCATTAGAGTTTATTCCAACCCCGTCTTCTATACGCTGTAGAGGCTGTCCGGGTAATCTGAGAACACACCGGCTCCACAATAGCTCTCCTGGGCACGTTACCCTCATTCCCTGTCACCAAGGCTGGTGAAACCCATGTCCTCTTAACAAGTGGGATCTGCATTAAAGAAGTCTTCCCGCGCCATACACTGTGGCTTGCATATGACGAGCGGCAGGCCCGTCCCCCCTATCCTTGCCTGTCAGATCAAATCGACTAGCCTGTGCTCTGTGCCGGTCCAACTCATCGTACATTGCAAGGCACCGAAGTCGGTACAGGAACTCCAGCCGTGGTCCACAAGGCAGATGCGAGTGAGGAGCCAAGCATTCATCCGAGGAGCTTGGCAATGTAGAGCGAAAGGGAGGCAACATGAAGATGATCAGAATTCATCAAGCGTGCCCCAGATTTGATACCCATACATGAACGCTCTTCAAGACGGGCATAGAAATTATTAGCCTCACATCTGCAGACTGGAAGCTGACATTCTCATTTCATCTTCATGTTATGAGCGAGAGCATCCATGCCGAAGCCAAGGAGTAGGCTTTACAATCTCCGATAGGCCTCACTCTGACCATCATACTTGAATATCTAGGAGATCATGGACGTTTGCGAAAGGTGATTGCTTGGCATTTCTTGGCTAGATACAATACTGACGACAGGATTAATCAAGGAAAAAGTCTACACAGGCGATAGAGACATGCGGGTAGTTCTACACTTTCTTGACAAATGGAAAAGACAGATATGATGCAAGCAATCAAAGAGGCAGCGGCACGACTTCAACCTCGCCAGACTTCAACGTAGGACCCAAAGGTGAAGACCAATCATGTCGGACGGGAGGCGCAGGACTTGGGATGCTCGTGCTCTACAGCTGTGGCTCGAGCACATGTCACTGGGCAGATCTCAGACAGCGTACCCAGTTCCCGCAAGTCGATACCCCAGTCATGCAGATGAAACCCTGCACGCTTGTTGAGTCGACAGTATCTACTACTACCATTCAGTCATAATACTCAGCACAGGCTGACACATCCGAAGGTGAGGGGGGGGACGTTGAAGCGATCGACCTCCGTAAGGTACCTAAGGTAGGTGTCTCTGGATGCTTGGATCCTAGACCCTGCACAATGCAAGCGTCCGCTGCGGGCCTATTCCAACGGTCGCTGGGATGTTGCTATAAGCGCTGGCGATGTCACGAGCGGTTGGAGTGTTTCTGCTTTCTAAGTTCGTTCTGAGTAGACCGACATCTACATAAGTCAATTTTCCGTAGATTAATACAGTCCTTGGTACCCAACTGCTGTCCATCATTTCTCATTCGCCAAAAACCCGAGCGCACCGCTTCGACCCCGCCCTCTCCTTTTCCACCTTTACCTTTACCCATCCGCTATGGCTATCCGGCAGTTGCTACGAGATTATGATTCAGAAGATGTAAATGAAGAGCGGAGCAAGCTTCAAGCCAATGGTGGATCCGAACAGCCACCGAGCCTGATTCGACCAGAATTCTCCCCACGCGAGCCCACGATGGCACTCGTGGATCATGGATGCGACCCGCACACTCTGTTTGACACATTGCACTCTCTCTCTCTCTCTCCACCGTTTCGACGTGTTTCATTCCCAGCGTGTGCATGTAATACAGTAATAGTACCACCACTCTATCTCACACGATATCCACCTTTCAGGCTTTCACCGATGGCCAACAACGTAGCGCGTGTCCCTGACATGAGCCTGCAGATCGGAGTGACCAATCAGCATCGACAGCCAGATGGGGTGCCATTCAAGCCTTCGGTTCCTCCTACCACAATTCCCACGGGAACCCGGCCAGGCAGCCAATCGTCAGCTTCGAGCGGACAAGTCAGCACGCGAAGCCGAAAGTTCCCCAACCGACCTCTGGTGGCGTCGCAGCTTCCGTGAGATTCGAGATTCGAAACAAGGACCCCGCTTCATCTGGAAACGGCTTTTGCTGACGTACGCAATTCCACCAACTGTGATTGGTGCATCATCTTCAAACGGACTACTGCTGGTCGACTTTTTGTAATGAAGGGATGGTGGAGTACTCCCGTATCGCACGACATTTGGGCCCAAACGGTGCATACTCCGACTCGACCAACCACAAGCTCTCAATCTTCGAGGATTGCAGGCCGCTTGCTCAAGCTTGAAGGGAAAAAGCCTCTGGCAGGCGGACCAGCCACACGTGTATCAGAAATACGCCTCTACTATCAATTTCAATCACTGGCCTTTGAAAGGTGGCGCTAGAGAAGGAATAATCCAATCTCAACGGTCGACTATCAACAGTCAACAGTCAACAACACAGGACTTTCGTACTCTAGCGGTGCATGACAGAGAAAAGGTAATCAAGTTCCGATGCACTAGTCCTTCGGGGCGAGAGTGATGATGACAATCTCACGCCCACCAACACACTGCTGCCATTGCCTTGATCCTTCGAGGCCACATAAGTCTTTCATTATCAATTAATCATTTCGACTTGTTTTTAGAACGGGAGAGCACCAAAGAGGAAAAGGAAAAGGAAAAGGAAATTTCGGGGCACATACTATAGAATAGCCTTTATCTCCACGAGGGAACGCCCTCGGTTGCCACGGATTTCACGTGCTCGCTCACCCTCACCCTCACCCTCACCCTCACTTTAACGTCCAAAAAACAAAACGGCTGTTCGGTAACCTAAAATCCTTCGCTTTTTTCCAAGGCGCAGCGAAGAGTGTGAAGTGTGATTGAGATTATGGGAAGTGTCTATAAGGAAGAGCCAGTGGGAGATCCTGTAAGTATCGGACCTCCCTCCTGACTTTGAAGCTTCAAATCACTTTTCCAACATTTTCCTCCTCCTATTGCTCTCCAGTATCACATCGACCCCCATCCTGGCTCACTCGCCGCGTACTCGCAGCTGGCTGCTGCGTGCATGAGAAGTTGGCCGCTAAAGCCTCTACATACATGGTACTTGCCCCCAGCTGCCGACACTACTTCGGCAGCCTTCCAGCACTTCCTTGTCAACGGCGGGGCACATCGTATTTCTTAGGAGAACCCTGCTCGCTGCGATATGTCCCACACCATCAACCCTGCCGAGTACCCACCGTCTGATTTTTCTTCTCGCGCATTGTTGATCTTCCCTACGCCCCGATCCATCCCTCACGAGTTGACCGCGCTTCACCACCCTCTGCACCAGCGCACATCCCAGATCCCATGTACGAGGTCTTCCCTGTCCTCGACCTCCCTGCTTGACCTTTGCGCCAACCTTTCTTCGAGAAGAACGTTGTGCTTAGCCTGTGGTGACTGCGTGCTGTCCGTCTAGTTCTATGATGGCGATGGGAATGGGAAGAACACCCAGCTGATCGGTGTCATTGCGTCCATAGCATCATCCTCTGCCACCTCACCACCGCTCGATTACACAAAAGTTGCAACATCGCCCTGCAAACATCTCCCAATCGCATCCGAATTCGCCCCATCAAAATCATCATCCAGGCTCGTACCCATCTCCACACTCCTCCAACCACAGTGCGCCGCTGCATCGGTCTCCATATCCACACCCAGCTGGCCCCGGCGGTCACGTCCCCCCCGAGGTATTCTACCAACCACATCCCTACGACGCGCCTATACCGGGGCACTTCACGTCTGCTGGTCCAGATCCGCCCGACATTATGGCAGCTGCCCACATGCAGCAACGACCCTATCCAACCCCCGTATATCATACGCCGCAATCGAACTCTCCAGCGTCGGTGGCTTCGTCACAAGGCCATGACCAACACGCCCGGCTGTACACGCAGCCCCCGCCACAAATGCAACAATCAATGTACGGATACCCTCCGTTTCAAGTGCCACCAAATACGTACCCGCAGCATACGGCGCAGCACCCGCAACAAATGATGAACCCTCAACCTCTTGTACCACACCCATCAAGCCAGGCCCCCATGCCGCACCAGTCGTCGGCCCACGCGGCCGGCATGACGAACAGTCCGCGTCCACACCCAAAGCTCGAGTCCGGCATACCAAGGCCGATGGATCCCACAGCACTGCAGAGATCTCCGCCTGGACCAATGAACGCGAACCACAGCACGTCTTCTGGCCCTTCACACAGTGGCAGCGGTTTACAGACGAGCCAGTCTGGTGGACAAGGTGTCAACCCTAATGCGGCACCAGGACCGATACCAGCGACCACACCCCTTGTCGTTCGCCAAGACGGGAATGGCGTACAATGGATTGCTTTCGAGTATTCCCGAGATCGAGTCAAGATGGAATATACTATTCGATGCGACGTTGAGTCTATCAATACCGATTCGCTCCCGACCGATTTCAGGACCGAGAACTGTGTCTACCCGCGAGCGTGTTGCGGCAAAGATAATTACAAAGGGAACCGCCTTCAATACGAAAATGAGTGTAACACTGTTGGTTGGGCTCTGGCGCAACTGAATGCTTGTCTTCGGGGCAAAAGAGGTCTCATCCAGAGAGCGGTAGATAGCTGGCGGAACAGTAATCAGGACCAGAGGTTACGGAGCAGGCGAGTCAGACGGATGGCCAAACTCAACACACGGAAGAACGTCGGTACGAGTCACTCATCTAGCAGTCACATGGCTGGTCCACGTGATATCGGGTTACCACCACCGGGCACGAATGCATTGACACCATCCATACCGCAGAGGCCGCCTCCGAATATCAGCATCGCAGGTTCCGCACATTTGCACCACCACCACGCTCATGCGGATGGCAGCCAGACAGGCGCGGACGACGTCAGCGGTATGTTTCACCACTTGTCATGAATTGCCATGATTGCGGCGAGCATTGTGCTCTGGCTGGCCCATTCTTGCCAGCACCATATCTGTACATCCTACCTTCGATATAGCATGACCGCTACCCTAGAATTATTTACCATCTTTCGCATGCCATCTTGAAAGCTTCAATCAAACTTCAGTACCATCAGCGCGAAAAAGCGTAGGCTGACGGCATCTGCTTTTGGGATCTCTTAGTGACTGGGGATCTCGACCAACGCCAGCGACTTTCCAAACCATCACCCGCTCCAATCCGTCCGTCCAACGTCTTCCAAGGGCTTCCGGCGTACCCTACTCCCCCCAACCCCTACGGCTCCTCGATGCTTCCACACCTGCACACTGGCATTGACGGACCACCCGCTCACAGCACCGTTTCCGTGTCAATGGCTTTACCCACCAAGACCGAGGATCCCTCACCTTCCCCCGAAATCAAACCCGAACATGCCTCCCTCTTCGGCAAACTCCCCGACGGCAAGCAACGTAAATTCTTCACCGTCGAGGATCCCGACCGGAGTAACCACAAAGTGCGCGTCAAAATGGCGCTCCACGAGTGCCCCATCGAACAAGTCCCCGATTCCTACCGACGAACCAACTCCGTATATCCGCGGAGTTGGTATCCAGTACAGATGCAGCTCTCGCCCTCATCCCGAGGCTCCAGGGGCCGCTTCCTAGAAAGCAGAGACGAAACCTCAGCCGCATCAGCAACCACAGAAGAAGACGCCACAAACCCCGACCTCTACACCCCAACCATCCAAATCCAAGTCCCCCTCTCCTCAGACCACGAAGCCTCCCTCCCCGTCCCCGGCCTAAGCCGCAAAGCGCGCCGGAAAGAAGAGCAGATCAACGAGATGGGCTACCGCATCAGCTGGGGCGCGAGCCGGACTTTTGCAAACCGCATCATGTTCCTGCAGCACAGCATCGACGTTTATCGCTCGAAGGTCCGCGATGGGGTTGTGGCGGGGGGGAAGGAGGTGGAGACTGTGGCGCCGGTGTATGAGACGAGGGTTGGGAAGAGGAGGTGGGTGGAGCGGAGGGTGAGGGTGGGGAGGGGCAAGGGGGGGAGGGGGTGAGGTGGGTGAGAAGAAAAGGGGATTCCTGGGTTGGAGGAGGCGGAAGTGCTATCGATTGCAACGTGGGCAACTTATGTACAGCAAAAAAGTCCATGTATCAGGTCCTCTAGAGATACCTCCTAGACTGGATGGGACTGGACGGAAACGGAAACGGAACGGAACGGATGGATTGGGATGAAAGGGATAGGCAAAACAATATAAGTATGATTCATATCACTCACTGCATGCGGAATGCCAGCGTGTGTGATATAGAACAGGCTTGTAAGGTACGGCAGGGCACTTGTTTCAGGGGGGTTTTCCCGAGATACAGCCGAGACGAGTGAGTGCCTAACTGGACTGGAATAGATGAATGGGATGGAAAAGGCTTGGTGGAGATGATTGAAGTACCTTAGATGATTGGACATGGATATCTAGTGAGCTAGCGCTCTTGCGGTCGAATACTGTCGTAAGGCTGATTAAGGTAGATCTGGGTTTTTCGAGGGGAGGGTGGGGTGGGATGGGTGGGTGAACGGGTGAAATGGAATGAGATGGGATGGGATGGGATGGGATGGGTGAATGGCATGCATGGTGAGTGAAGGGAAAAGGAAGATGGTGATACTGCCCGCTTGCTGGACCTATAGTTCATCTGGCATTGCTTTAGAATACCGAATGGATGAATGCTCGCCACGCGGCTGACTATCTAGCTCAAGACCGCTCGCTCGCTCCTGCATCATCTCGATCATCTCGATCTCCTCAATATCAAAATGTAGCATAAGGACCGGAAGGCACCCTCCCATGCTCATAACAAATCCAAAAGACTATCCCCTTCCTTCGCATCCACCTCTTCACGCGGAACCTCAAAAGTGCCCTTCCAAACCCCACGACTACCACCCTGTCCGTCAGTCTTCGTACGTACCAGATTCACATTGTCAGGCTTGTTTTCGGTGAGAACGCCTCCCTTGGCGACATTGACCTCGCTGAATAGCGCGGCGAAATTCTCCTCGTCTAGGCGTTTCAGTCGAGCTTCGGCATTTTCTCGCTCGGCGATGGCGGCGAGGGTTTTGTCGGATTGGATGTGGCCGCCTGCGGCGTAGGCTTGGAATGCTCGGGTGTCTGTTCCGGTGTTGTCGAGGGCGGGAGTGGGAGTGGGAGTGGGATTGGTACGTGGTATGGTATTTGTGGTGTTGTCTGTGACGTCCATAAAGTCTACCAAGTGAGAGGAAGTTCGGGAGTGGAGTGGAGTACGAGGCTGGTCCTGCTTTTTCAGAGAGGAAGTGAGGCGACTAGGGGAAGAGGTGGGCAGCTTCTTTTTCTTTGGCGATGGGGTTCGGGTTCCCTTGACCGTGGCTTTGTTCTCTTTCTGCGACGGAGAGGTGACTCTGGCGCCGTCTTGATCGTCAACGTTGCATTCGCAGTCCCCTTTACATGCATCGTAGCACAATTGTGAGCACGGGTGACCGCATTCAAGAGAGCGGGTGCAGGGTTTCTGGCAGTCGATGAGATCATGGGAGAAGCTATGGCATCTCCATTAGTGTTGGCTAAAGCAGAAAGGGATGTCCAGTCTCACGGATGACAATTCAATGCGCAGACGTGTCCGCAAGGCATCTCGTCTCGGCATGGTCTTGTACAACCTCCATCGAGACCCCGAAAATCATGAGCATCTGTGCAGCGTCAGTCAGTCCATTCTGACATATCCAAGATTGACCTACCTTTGACGTAGGTCCTTTCGTTATGCCTCTGACACGTCAAATGCAAGTAGAAGCCGACTCGACAAGGATTCTTCCCCATGGCCTGAACCACATACCACCACAACATGCTTGATTTGCACAGGTTTGGAGCATCACCAAAGAGATAGAAACCGCGCTGAGCACGGGATAATGCAACACAAACACGGTTTTCGACCTCGAGAAACCCGATGTTCGCCCTCTCATTGCTGCGGACTAATGACAGGAGTACAATCGCGTTCTCTTCACCCTGATAGGAATCGACGGTGACGATCTTGAAGTATCTCTCGCCCTGCAGGAGGCGATGTTCGCGCAGCTTTCTCAGTATCAGCTTCCGCTGGCCGTTATAGAAAGTGAGGACTGTGATTTCGCTCGACTCCATGCCGTTTTGGACGAGGTAATCAAAAAAGGATACTACTAGGTCTGCTTCTTCAACGTTCACCTTCGACATCTGGCTGTCCACTGACTCTCGGGCTTTATGTGTAAAGAAGAATGAGTTCACACCGCCCATACCAGGGACTGGAGCCCGGTCGCGGACGGACGGATGGTCTTCTAGGACTTCATATATCGGATTCAGGGCGCGACGAATTTCTGGTATCATACGACGTTGACGCTTCAGCTGGGAAAACTCCACTTTATTTCGAACTAATCGTTCGAACATGGAAACCCCAAGATAGAAAGGCTTGATTGCTAGCTCTTCGTCATTACAATGGGCACGAAGCTGTCGGTGATCACCAATGAGGATGAGGTGTTCCAGCGTCTCGAAGCATGCCACTGCGATAGGAGCTTCTAGTGTTTCGGCTGCTTCTTCAATTATGACGACCTTGGGTTTAAGAGCTTGAAGAAGAGCGCGGTTTTTGCTCAGACCGGTGGTTGTCATCCCAATGATTCGAGCTTGCTTAAGGTAGTTATAGTCTGCCTCCCAACCGCCAATCTTATAATTCTGGCACTGCTTCGCGTGTCGGCAGGCCATCGACCGGAGTTTCGCGAGGATGCTTTCCTTTACTCGTCGCTGCATATATCGGTAGACAGGTCCCCGATTTTCTGTAGGAACGTCCCATAGGTTTCGCTTTTCTAGCTCTGTTTGTACAGTCTGCTGTGTGACTCCTATGGTTTTGTGACCTGTGAAAGGTTCAGCGAACACGATCCGCGAACCTCTCAGAGTATCATAGTCTTCGTCGCCGATCATCTTGCTCTCGGCTTCTATTTCTCTCAGCTGCTCGAATTCGAGGTCAACCTCCTCAATCTCGATGCCAAAGTCTTCTGGCATAGTTCGTTGCTTGGCCTCAACCCGCTCGTCCCCAAGCCACATAGCGATATCGCCAGAGATCGCGTCTTCTCCGCCGGATCTAACCCAATCTTTTGCGCCATTGACCAGTGATTCGAATTGGTGATCTGTAATAACACCGTATTCAAGAAATAAACTTGCCGATAGTGGTTCCTTCCCTTCTGTGAGAGGTCCCAATAAGAAGGTCATCTCCTTTACCATTCGCCTAATCTCGTTTCTGGCATGGTTCCTTTGGCTACCCTTTACGTCGCTGTGCTTGACTGCGTTCTTGACTTCGTATAGTGTCCGCGGTTTGATAATTTCCATATCCGTCGTAAATCCTCCTAAGCGAATGAACTCCGGCTCGAAATCTGCAATACGACGAAGTAATTGATCCAGAGCGTGATTGGTGTGCGCAGCTACGAAAATGGGTGGGTCATCAGGGGCCATATTATTTAGCATTAGATGAATTGCGATTACAGACACGTGCGTCTTCCCGGTTCCAGGGGGGCCTTGAGCGATGGTTATCAGATGGCCGCGAAGGGACAGGGAAGACCAACTAACCTTGCACGATTGCCAGTTGTTTCGTGAGTATACGTTGGAGGGCTTCCGTCTGCGATGTATCCAGTCCACTTGTCAGGGAGCTTGGCCAAGCGTTCAATACATCCACATTGAGGACATCTGAATCCTTAGTGTCATGCCCTTCGAATAATCTGGAAAGGTCCTTGTGAGGTCGAGCCTCAACATATCTGGGCGGCTGGACGTCTCGTTCAATGTCGACGATATGCTCTGCCATAGGAAATCTACTCCACGTTAACTTAAAGTAGCTTATCGAATATACTACGAAAACACCCATCTTACTTTTCTTTTGCCAATTTCTGGAGACCCTGCAGAGTATGACGATGCCCTTCATAGAAACCGTTGCGGGACTCGACCATAAGCCATTCTTCTTGAGGATCAATCTCCAATTCGCCTGGTGTTCCAAAGAAAACATCTATCTCCGGAGGATTCTGCTCAAGCCCAGCAATGGGTCGAGCGGCTATGACGGCGACGTGGCAGATACTCTGGAACATATCCCTTGCAGGTGTCAAAGCAACGATTGCCCCAGTAAGTAGGCGCTTCGACTGTTCCCAATTCACCTTCTTACCAACCCGTCGAAGAGAGAAGGTGATCCGAGCAGCGATCCCACTGTTTGCAAATGTAAGACCAGTAACGTACACCTGTTGACGGTAAGCAGTTGTTGCATCGTTGACGGTAGGATTCAAACTCGTCGGTACCTTCTCATAGATGTATGCGCTGTCACGAGAGTCGACCTCAATAAGGTGGGGGTCGTTCTGTACCTCAGAGACAGCGTTTCGCAACGGGGCGACTGCATCCTCCCGGAGCAAAGCGTAATGACGCTCGAGGTAGTCCTCCTTGGACTCGTACGGGCCTACAACAATATTCTCTGATATCTCGACATCTTCGTGATGATGCTGACGACCTGAATCGAAGACCTCTTCGGAAGACGGGATATCTCGATATGCCATCCAGCTTGAAAGGTTGACTGGACGGTCGAACGTCCAGACGTATTCTCGAATACTTTTATTCAACTCCATGTCTGGTTTCGTGGTCTTGTGAGATTCTCCATTATCCTGACGGAAAGCAGAACCGCGACCAAAACGCTCAGTGTAGTCCTCATTCATGGCTGAGGGCACGTCTAGGTCAGTAGAGTCTTCATGAGACCACGCAAAGAAAACACGATCATACAATGTCCTGGTGATATGATATAATAGAATGGAGGAAAGACATGAAAGAGAGCAAGAGTTGTTAGAGGCGCGTACTCTGCTCTTCATCAGGCGCCTCAGAAGTTATATCACCGACTAGGCCCCCATGGCCATCCTGTCGAGGATGATCCCTTCGTTCCCCATGGTGATGTAACAGGTTTCCTCTTGTGCTACCTCTAATAACTTGCTGACTGGTGCCATGGCCACGTACATTGGGCTTTCCACTTAACGGCATTGTTTGTAAGCTATTCATCGGCTGGGCTTTCACTTTCAATTTAGCTGTCGATGGAGTGATAGACGCTGCTAGCATCGTCAGTATAGGATCTAATTGATGCAGAAGAGCTCGGTATATACCTGACGACGAAGATACAGCTTGGCTGTAAGTCAGTCTTTGTGGTGTTGACCGGGATTGTGCATAGCCAATGGGAAAGCCCGCGCCTGTTTGCTCAGCTGGAAGAGGCACCTGATGATTGGTACGTGGACCCATTATGGATGGCTTGACGAAATTATGGGTGAAAGAAAGTACGTGGAAAAAACGAATTAACACTCGGTCTCGGAATGTCACTTAAATACCTAAAAGGGCCAGTAGATTTGGTCGCCCAAGCGTGAAGCTCGAGCAATTCATTCTTAAAATGGAAAACTCGCAAGAATGGCAAACTGCATTGGCAGATTCCTGCAACACAATCTACTACCCAGTAAGACCACGCTCTTGTGATCGATCGTTTATCTACAGCTTATCACTAGTCGGCGTGCAATCAATACTTTATGAAGTCTTAGCAGAAGCAGTGAATTCTTGAGCTTCGATTTGATAAAACAATGCATTATCGGAGACGCCGTGCTCGGCTTGCTATACCCTACCAAGTTGACCTCCCTGCGTGGACCTCTTTGCTTTTCTCCTCAAGTGAAAGTTGCTCGCAGCAAGGGACGCTCGTCGTACTTACGCTGAGGGTTAACGTCGATGACGGGATAACGAGATTGACGGTCATTCGAGATTACTGAGTAATTTGGTAGCAAAGGGGAGATATTACGGCCGTGGCCCTACCAGTTTAGCCAATCAAGTCAGGTGGCGACAGTGCAATCTCGAATGACCGTCAATCTCGTTATCCCGTCATCTACGTTACTTATGTTCATTAAATTGGCAAAATTAGTGAAGGAGTGATGAGGTTTAGAGAACCCTGCCAAGAACTATGTATCATACTGATTCGGACTAGCGGTTTGACCACAACCGCTAGACCCCTTTCGAGAGCTAATCCGATAAAGCTTAGTTACCGACTGGCCCGGCTTGGCACGTCTGAGGTACAGAGGAGAGGCATCGCATATGTAATTTGTCTGGATTTTTCAAGTCGCGCTTGATCCCACAGGACGGTTCCCTTAGAAAGGTTACCGGGTCCTGGATTGGCATCTTGGTATAGCTGTTTATGATCATACAGGAAGCGAGAGCATTCCAATGCTAAGGGGCATGGAAGAACGAATATATCTCGGAACGCTACGTGCAGTGGAAAGCTTGTGGTCCGTCTCTCACTAAAGGAGGGTCAAACTCACTGTCTCCGTCTTCTCCCAGATGGGAATGGATCCTTTTGCTGAAGATGAAGATGATCGGGAAAGTGGAGGCTCTCAAGAGTGCAGTTCAGATAACGAACAAGATGGCCAGATGGATGACAGAGAAGACGATGAAATGGACGCAAACGGTGATCCAGATGCCGATGCTGATGTAGAAGCCGGTGGTTACAACGAAGAAGAGAATGAGGATGAGGAGGATGACCAAGATCAGGATGATTCCCAGTATTCTGACCATAGGGTTGCTGCAACCTCCCAACCTTCTTTGCAGAGTAACTCTTCTGAGTCTATGCAAGGCCCGAATGGGCGGGCACCTACGTCTAATCCGAATCCTTCAATGCCTCACACTTTATCATCGCCTTCCCAAGGATCTACGGCTAGTAACGGTTTCGGCATTGAAACCCTCAAAATACGTCCCGAGGCATTGACAGCTTTGGTCTACGATATTGTACCTACCATTGCCGCGCCCCATAGCACGTCCATAAACTCCATAACGGCTACTCCAGACCTACGCTGGGTGTTTACTGGCGGTGCTGATGGCTATATAAGAAAATTCAATTGGTTGGAGACCGCCAATGGCAAGTCGATGTTGACTGTTGCTCAGCGACACCCCTTTGTTGACAGCGTAACAAAGGCTGGAGTGCTTATGAGCTACTGGGAGAACAATGAGGATTCTAGTGGTAGCTGAAATTGTCCACGCCTTGCAGACTATAGTAACGCTCATTATGCTGTAGGAAAACCTTCAGAAGACAATTCCTCCATATCCTCAGTCTATTCGCTTGCTGTTCAACGTGATGGTTTATGGCTCCTTTCCGGGCTGGAGTCTGGGGGGATCAATCTACAGTCTGTCCGAGTGGATGAGGGAAAACGAATAACGAAGCTCCAAGGACATACTTCCGCTGTCTCTGTATTGAACCTTGCTCACGATGAGAGATCGGTTCTGTCAGGCAGCTGGGACAAGACTGTTATTGATCGGGATCTCAACACTGGCAAGATACTCCGCAAATTCGAGGGCAACGGAAGTCAAATATCAGCCTTAGAGACTCGGCCACTGTCTAAGTTGCCTGTCCCGGAAGCTTCGGGTGAAATGTTGGAATCAAACGGCACCCTTTCAACCGATACTGAAGATGAGGCAAAGGCCAGTGGATCTTTAGCGAATGGCATTGATCATGAGTCTAAACTTGAGCCGTTGTTTGGGGAGCAGGCCGTCAACGGGAATGCAGGCTCTCCCAATGATTCTCTGTTTGGAGGAAACGATGGTGATTCTTTGTTTGGTGACAATGAGAATGATGCTGGGGCACCATCAGGCGGCGACTTCGTTGATGAAGATGATGACTTTTCCCGAGCCATTGCAGATGGCATGCGCGAGCAGGCAGAGCAACCGGACAATGAGCAAGAGAAGACAGCTGTTGACGCTGAAGGTGACGTGCGCATGGTAGGTGTTGGCGAACCTCTAGAAGCGGTGCCCGTCAAACATTTATCAGAGGCCGAGCACGTAACAAAGGCTGAGTCGGTAGAAGATCAGATCTCTAGCCAAGAGGCGCCTTCATCGTCTGCAATCCCTCCCCAAGGCCTCCCTCATGGTGACGGCCACCTCCCAAAGCCTGACACAGACACATTACCTAAGCCATGTGAAACTCCACCAACGTCTGAATCGACTTTCTTGGCTGCAGCTATCGATGGAAGCCTTCGGGTCTGGGACAAGCGTCAATCGAAACCCATTGCGAAGATTCTACCACAAAATGTCCCTCCCTGGTGTATGAGTGCCACCTGGTCGCCGGATGGCAATTTCATCTATGCCGGGAGACGAAATGGCACAGTTGACGAATATAGCCTGCACAAAGGTTTACGAGGCGTAGAGAGAAGTTTCAAGTTGCCTAACAACAGTGGGCCAGTCAGTGCTTTGAGACCTATGGCTAATGGCCGCCATCTAATATGGTTCGTCTCCCACTGAAAATGCTTGAAGAAAATCTGACCGATGGCAGCGCATCGTACGACATATTGCGATTATATGATTTACAGCAGCAACAGATTTTCAAACATGCCACCGTACCTTTCCTCATTGTTCCAGGGCATAGAACGGGCGTTGTAGCGAGCCTGTATATGGATCCGACTTGCAGGTATTTGATTTCGGCAGCTGGTAATAGAGGTTGGGAAGGTAGTACTACAGAGGTGCTGCTAGGTTACGAGATCGGGGTACCAAAGTAAGAATCTGCGAAGGAAAAAGATCTTATAAATGATGTAAGGTTTCGTTGGAATTTGAGGCGCATTCGATTGAATTGCAAGATACCCATGCTGTTAAGCTGATTAGAGAGGGAAATATCAGATACGATATGTTAGGCGAGTGATTGCATATGGATGAACAGAATAATGCTCTCTTTCACATACCCAAACATCTGAACCGAAAGAAAATGCGTTGGACAATCTGTGGAGAATATCGACTTGGCGTGTTGCTTTGTTCAACACGAGATTGTGGGTGGTTCCTGCTTTGACCACAGTTTGCGCGCAGTTTCTTCACTTCCGTATCATCAACATCCTTGTGAGCGCAACCCCAATCACAAGCAAAACGCCCGATCGTCTGTATACCATAGCTATGCCGGCTTTTGGTACTCACTTTCTTCCAGCTGCTTAGTCCTAAATCCATCGCTACCTTGCTTAAGCTTGAGTTTTGGCTTCATCACCAATCCACCTTGTTCATCTACAAAGGAACTTGGGCACCTCGGTCATTCTCGACGTTCCTATTATTCCAGCCGTTACAATCCACACCACGTCGAAATGCCTTCGCTCCGAGGTATCACAGTCCATGTGACAGACCACGAAGGGAAAGAGCTCGAGGAGCGGGGTGTTCAGCGACTACGACAGAATACTGGGAAGAGCGAGAAGGTCTCTGCATACATTCAGAGCGACACGGGTGTACAGTTTCATGTTTCAGTTCAGCCGCGGATACCCTTTGTCGATGTCGATGACCCTGAGTCAGAATCAGAGGTTGATAGAATAGAAGACATGAAAGCTGGGGAAGCAGATTATGGTGTGTACTGACGCGACTTTTGAGAGATGCAAGTTGATAGTCAGACTACTAGACCTGAAAACCCCTCGATCAGTTCAAAGGGCCAGTGGGTTATCTCAACATCTTCGTGTAGGGTCCGAGGATCGTACTCCCAAGCGCCATCGACGCCCAGGGTATGTCAAGGGCAAACCAGCCCTCTCATCGCCAATTCGAGGACGAAATAAATCCCGCAAGCTTCCGAAATATCGGCTCATAGCTTCCTTGTTCCTCGACGGGAGGAAGACACCAGAGCGCAAGATCATAGTCTACCTTGATCCCACCGATAAGCACTTTGCCCATCCTGATGGTAGAGTGGCTTTCAAACACCGCTGGGTCCAGTCGACAGACGGGACAATGACGGAGAAAGCCTGGGTCTTCAAGGAAAAAGCAATAGAGAGCGCGTTCGACAGATTAATGATAGCAACTACTCAAGCCAGGGAAGAGGGTCGTGACGAAGACACTATCATTGAAGCAATGCAATCTTCGGGCATCGGTAGTGAGGATGATGTTGGGGCAGAGCACAGCACAGTCGGGCAGATCGTCGTAGAATTACGGAGAGTCATCCTGGGCGACCTAAAGTATGACAATAACTATCGATCAAAGCATCAAGCAGGGGATGGTGATAACATTGATATGGCTGGGATGAAGGCAGACGTTACCCATGCAACTGGCTTTGCCAGTAGGAACACTATAGCAACTTCTCCTGTGCAAGTAGTGGATTACTGGAAGTACAAGCCAGAAGAGGGGATTTGGGCTACATTTCAATTCTTTTATAGGAGCGCTGGTACGTCGTCCAATATTACACAGACTTTCATTCACTGTCTTATGTTTCGTAGCTTTGAGGAGTTGGTGGGTTTACTGTCATAGCCACTAACTTTTGTTCAGATCAACTACGCAAATTTGGGTTCCCCGGCTTCCCTGCCCTGCAAAGGATATCCAAGCCAGCTGGAAGGGCTCTCAACGCTCGTATGGCTGAATTGACGCCTTTGAGTATCGCATATCCATTGACACGAAGCCAAGCCAAGTTGAAGCAGGGTATCGAATCCTTTGAAGAGAAAATCAACAAGAAGAACTTCAAAGCACAGGACAAACAGCCTAGGCTTGAATTCGGGTCTGAGTATCATGGTGAGTCCGCCGACGAGGAGACGGAGGTAGAAGAGTCCCATAAATATCCGGCTGCTCCATTGCCATTCCTTGTTCCGAAAGTACCAAAAAGTACGTATGATCATGCTGGATCCTCCTGTTCCACTACCAGCATTTGGTATGGGGCCCTCTCCCATAGTAAATGTTCCTAGAATGAGGCCTGCCTATCAAGCATTGCACATTCTAAGTGAATGTTTTCAAGAGCTTGTTCTCAATTGTGATATCGGTTCTTGAGGCACAATCTATCTCGACGGGGAAATTATCTTGGTGTTCTCAATGCTAACATTATAATTTCATATAGTTGGTCCTAAGAGAAACGTTACAATCTCTGACTTACCCACGCTAGACCTATCGACTGTGTCCGCTGTAGCTTCGACATTGACTGCAGCGATATCTTTGGTTGACTTGAAGCAGCCCACAGTTACTTCCCCAAGCGAAGGTAGCAAGGCAGTATCGCCCTTCTCCGCCAGAGAAAGTGTCTTGTATGACAGACACAACCACGAAACTCGACTTTACCTTTCATCACAGCCAGATATTGGCGATATGTCTACACCGCAGCAACTTCCTTCAGCCACACCAACTCCCCACACAACACCACAAGACCCGATCCCACCTCCCCTAAGCAGCCTCACCAAAGAAAATCTGGCCAACCTCAACATAGTCTCAGGGTGCGGCTTACGCATCCATGGCGAAACTAGTGATGCAGACGACGAAGACACGGACGATGAGCCGAAGACCGAGTCCGATCTCGAAACGCATGCCGATGACGAGGCCTGTGACTATGTGGCTAGCGCGGAAGAAGATAGTGAGGGTCACCTTGTTTTGCGATCACGGCTCAAGAGTGTTGCGATAAGAAAGAGGACGTATGCTGAGATTGAGGCGGAGGGCAGCGAGAGAGATGGCTTTGTTGATCAGGAAAAGGAGGCTAGGGAGCATGAGGCCTGTAGACAGGAACTCGAGACGGCGGTGCTTCCGACGATGGAATGGGGGAAGGATGAGGGGCGGAATGGCAAGAAAGCGAGGACGGTATTTCGGCATTGTATTTGAGAACTGCGACTTCGGCCATTACTTCCGTCTGGAGGAATAGCTGATCGCACTACGGAGTACGGGGAGGGATATGGTGTATAAGCGTGCAGAGCAACTCCCAGGACTGGTGGAGTCTGGGATTGGGACTTGATAGGAATGGCGGCGTCCACGGTGGGATGTTTTGACGCGCGAAGCCTGAGACAGTAGGTTCTGGATCCGGACGGGCTGCTGATTTGGAGACTTCTTCGGAGAACAGCACGTTATGCATACTTGTGAGAGTCTGTGATGGCGAGGTGTTGCTACTCACAATGAACCATCGGTCTAACGACGTCAGTTACGGTCATTGTTTGCTTGGGTACAGTTCTAATCATATGCCATGTCTTCGTACGCTCCATTATCGCTATGCACAGAGGGACCTAGAAACGCGAACAACGGTCACTCAAAGGTCAAGAAGCCTGTGGTACCGACAAATGCTAACCCGCAACGCTCCATCATGCCTTCATAAGTAGCGCTCTGATCTCTGCAACTACACCCTTGACCCTCGGCTCCTTGACAGCTTTCTCCGCTTTCCCCAGCGCGGACGACAGGTCGTAAATGTCTTTCCCAGCTTCGTGAAGCTCCTCGCCCAGGCTGAGCAGTGTGCCAGCGGCAACGAGGGCACGATATACAGCTTCGGAATCGGTGGCGGCGGAGATGAGAGAGCAGAGATCATCCAGCAACAGCAAGCCCTTGTCGATCGATGACGGGAGCGAGGAGTGCGATGATGAGGTGAGTAGGACGCTGTAATTCAAATACAGCGTTGCAGCCGCTATGGTCAAGTTGCGGTTTGCAGTTCCAGCGGACGAGGTTTTGACCGTGTCGTGGATCCTATCGAACTCGGTATCCGCTAAACTACGGCCTTGGGCCGTTTCGAACAAGTTTCCGAAGGCTCGAGTCCCAAGCATTGTGTTGTTTTCCCGGTCTTTGTCCTCGAAACCACCGGTGATTAGTACATCGATGATATTGCCGTCGGCACGATATTCAGCTACAGCCGGCGTAGCTGCAGCCAGAAGGCGAAGTAGGTCCAGGGCAGGGAGGCGATGCGATGGCGGCCAAGATGTCAACATGTACACCACAAGTGCTACGCCAACCGTAAGAGCCGAATTCGCGGTGGGTGTGCCAGCTAAAGCGCCTTGTAGAGGTGACATCATGTTCTCCAAGTCAGCCAATAGCTTTTGGTCAAGAGCAACATCTTTAGACCCTTCGCTGATTAGTTGCTGATTCAATTCCTCAATTTTCTTTCGAACAGTCCGAAGATTGGCGGTTTTGATGCATAGATAGGTTGTTTGAGGAAGGACTCCGGGACGGGATCCAAGTGATTGATTTGAAGGAGGTGCAGTATTCTGCTGACCGGGTGTGTAGGCGCCGCTGCCCCAGGGATCAGAGCCCACTGGTGCTTGGGACGATTGGCCAATGGTAGCACCAGCGGTATTGGTGGTTATGAAATTAGCTACCTGATCCAAATACGTCATAGGAAGCTCATTGTCTTGGACGAATTTTGTAGCAGCTTCATATGGATTTTGTGAGAGGTTGTAGGGCAGTTTCAGTGGCGGCTTCCCGTCCTCAATATCGACATCAAAGACAAAGTCGTAGTCCTGGCCTGCATAGCTTGTCGATTTACCGCTACTACCCACAGCGTCTACCACGGTCCCAACCCGGGTCCATTGTCCGGATCCTTGGGACCATGTATGGGCGCTCACGCTGCCATCTAATTCCTTTATCATGACCGTTTGGCCTTCTTTAGTGCCTGATTTTTGGGTTAGGAATTCGGGACCCGGTAGTTTTTCCTTATTGACATCGCCGACCTGTTGTTGCGGTATTGCAGATGCTCTCACGGAGTCATCAAAAGCTTCTATTGCTTTAAGTTCTGCTAGCCGATGTTTCGTTCTCGAAAAGATGCGGACTTTCCGATCACTAGCTCCACTGACAATATCCCCATTCTCTGAACATGCCGCCACAGACCAAACCGATATGGCTGGATGGGTAATCGTCTGTACGCATTCGGTTCCTCTCCATATTCGAACTGTCCGATCTTCCCCTGAGCTAGCTAGCTCACCATTTGGCAAGCTGGCAAGAGCGTAGATGAAGTTTTCGTGACCAACTAATTCGCCAACTTGGCGTCCGTCCAGCTTCCACAGCCGTATTGTTCCGTCATTGCCAGCTGAAGCGAATTCTGCTTCTGATGGGTGAGTAGTCGGGAGTCGACATAAAGCCCGGACGGGCTCCTTGCTGGCCTGTATAGCGTGTGAGAACTTCCCTCTCGAATCAAAGATCCTTATTTGCGTGTCCGCACACCCTATCGATGATGCAATGAGCAACCCTGCTAAAATCGAGTGTCATCTAGAGGATCGTGGTAGTCATACCTGTTATTATGGTATCTTTGTTATAGGCCAGCACTGTCCACACACTCCCTTTATGCCCTTCTAACAGGGCCTTGCAATCCCACTTTCCGACCGCCCATAACCTGGCCGAGCAGTCCCAGCTGCCGCTTACGATGAAGTCTCCCGCCGGACTCACGTCCAGCGCGCACACATTGTGGCCGTGGCCTATCAGCAAAGCCTCAGCATTATCTTCAGGTGGCTTCCCAGGCTGCCGAACCTCTATTATGGTGTCCTTCCCGCCCGATATTATTAGGCCATCTGGGAAGTCTGTGGATGATGGGAGATATGCGACAGTATTGATGAATGTGGAGCCGTGCGAGATCATTGAGCAGTCGTATTTGGGAGGATTTTCCGAGAGGAGCTTCCACAGGCGGACTGTTGCATCTCTCGAAGCAGATAGAACAAAAGTCGGATGTGGGAAAATGACAGCGCGGACCTAGTACTGCTCAGCCAACACAACTAGGCCTCGCGATCAGGTGCTTACATCGTCCTCATGCTGCTCAAGGGAGGCGGAGAGCTTGTAGTCCCCCATATCTATGTTGGACGATGGCGGCGGGGGAGATGCAACTTGGGTCGAATGGTACTTCTCAACAGTGCGTGAACGTCGTTCTAAGCGACTGTACGCCGCCAAAAGTCATAAAGTCCTAACATGTTGAGCTTTCATCAAGCGGATTGAATATAAAGTACTGCGTACTTAGGGTGATATTGACTAAAAACAACAAGCGATTGCTAAATACATCTTCAAATTGTCTTGGCGTGTTTCGAAAAGGATTAGCGCTCTGCCCTACGCTCCAATATGATACTTTATGGCTTTATACCTTAGTTTATGCACTCTTTCTTTGTTCTTGTCTTTCCCCACAGACCTCTGGCACTTGTACAGGGCCGAGGTAGCTTCACGTTCTCCTCATTCACTTGGACACGATCTGCCAGACACATCTTCACGACTTTATGATATCTCATGCCATAGTTGGGTGGGATCGTTGATACCGACTTCAAGCTCGCACGCCCACCATCTTTTGCTTCATCATTTTCATTTGGATCACATGCACATGGAGCTTGCGTACAACTGATCGAACAATTAAAACCCTTACGATAATACTACACCACTCGAGTATTGAATCTAGGTCTCATTATCCTTTCGAGCTCTCGAACTACACCGCTTGTCTTTCTTCCTAACTAATACCCTATTCACCACCATGGCTTCCGGTGAGCCTCTATGTTCTTCTAGCGGTTCTGCTTCGATGCCTTGCCCCCCCACCAAGTACCAGCTCCCAGACCTGTGACCGAGCGATCCGAGGTATAGTGAGATTGCTAACAGCTACCAGAAGTCGCAAAGGCAGTGCCGTTGACATGCCATGGGCATTCCCGCCCAGTCACTCATCTTAGCTTTTCCGACGTCGTCGATGATAATCAGTATTACATCATTTCAGCATGCAAAGGTTTGCGAACGCAAGCTTTAGCAATGGTAACAGGGTTGCTAAGGGCTTATAGACAACAATCCCATGCTTCGGGATGGAGTGACCGGCGACTGGTAGATTACCTTCTCCCAGACTTGGGAACAATCGTTGACGTATTACAGGATCGGCACGTTCATTGGCCACAAAGGAGCATGCTGGCAAGCTCGTCTCTCCTCTGATGCAACTATTGCAGCTACGGCATCTGCAGACTTCTCAGCGTACGCTTAACCTCCTTCGCTCGTATACCTCAAGCAAAGGCTGATGTTCGTTGTGTGATAGCAAAGTCTGGGACACCCACACTGGCGAATGCATCCATACTCTCCAACACGCGCACATCGTCCGCGCTGTCGCCTTCCCCTCCCAACCCCGCCCTCAAATCCTCGCAACTGGTGGCTTCGAGAAAAAGCTAATGATCTACGACCTCTCCCAATCGTCTAGCTCACCACACAGTGATTCCTCTTCGCCAACATCACCAACCTTCGGAAGGACGAACGGCAATGCTACAAAGTCTACAGCACCAGGGTTCGAGATTGCTCCTGGCGTGCACAAATCGACGATCAAGTCAATAATATGGGGCGGGAATGCCAACGTCCTCATAACTGCCTGCGAAGATAAGCAGATCCGCTGGTTCGACATTCGGAGTCGCTCACCCATCAGTACATACGCTCTTGAGGGCGCTATAGGGTCCTGCGAACTGAACTCCTCCATGTCCACCCTCTCAATCGCGGCAGGTAAAAAGGCCTATTTCTTTTCCGGTACGACACCAGGCCAACTCATCAAGTCCGTAACATTCCCCAAAGATGTGGCTTCGGTGGCCGTGCATGAAGATGAGAGAAAATTCGTGACGGGTGGAAATCAAGACACGTGGGTAAAAGTGTGGGATCTAGATTCAGATGGAACAGGAGAGCCTCTGGACGTGTGGAAGGGTCATCATGGTCCGATCTGGAGTTTGGGGTTCAGCCCGGACGGCAAGCTCTGTGCCAGTGGGAGTGAGGATGGGACTGTGAAGCTGTGGAAGTTTTGCGAGGGCGGCTATGGTCTTTGGAAATGAAATGAAATGAAATGATGGGTGTAGTAAGAGTCTCTTCGCTATCTTGATTGACGGAAGGTTGCCATAGGACAGGCGTCAGAAGGAGGGTTTTATGCATGCATCATGGGCGATATCATGGATGAGGAGTTGGAAGGCCATCTGGATTCTTGCTACCTTTGATGATACCCCTTACGTATCGACATAGATGCAATTTGAGACTCGAATACAGTGAAATATTCAAAATTCATGGGGCGAGGGTTGAAGATGCGTAGCAGTCATTATAGTCACTTGTCCTTTGCGTGAGCCCACATGGTTCCCTTTGAAGGTATTGAGCCACTGCGATTGGAGAAGACATATGGTACCTATGTAGCTACCTACACCTTCCTGACTAGCGACCCATTTACGGGGACCTTTCAGTATGGGTCAACTCGCACGAAAAACATCATTGCCAATCTTTCGGAGTTGTGTACATTCGAACTTCAAGTGCAGGCTCTAACAGATCTTACTTGTACAGCATAAATAATGCACCCCGTCGAGAATCTAACAGACTGAATTTGGCCTTTCTGATTCAATTTCAACGAAGGCTTACGTGATCATATCAATGTCATCATCCTCCATAGCCGCCGTTGTAGCCGGAGCTTCCTGACTTGGTCCACTCTTGGCCGTTCCTCCGTTTACTTCGTCTTTCGACTTCCAATAATCTTCCATCTCTTTATCCAAGTCTTCCTGAGTCTTTCTTGGCCGTCCATTCGCTAACCTAGGCCCTCTCTCCCTCTCCCTCTCGCCTCTTCCCCCGTCTCCGCCGCGACCCCTTCCCCGAATGGGACTCCTGGTCCTACTGATCGGGCTTCTACGCCTCGGACTCCGTGTCCTGCTGCGTCGCCGCCGGTTGCTGCTCGCAGAAGGTACGTAGCGATCTACACCGTCTGGTGGTGGTTTCTCCACATTTGTCCGTCTCGGTGCGCCAGGGCTGCGGCTTCGGCTTCGAGTAGCTGGTGTTTCTATTCTGTCAAAGAGACTTCTGCCGGGTTTCACAGCTGTGTCGAACGGGTTTCGTTGCGCCGCTACTCGGCCACGTATCAAATCGATGCTTGGCGCAGTGGGCAAAAGTGTTAGGCGAATAGGTTGTCCTGCTGCATTTGCGCCATCGAATTCGCGAATGGCGCGGTTGGCGGACGATGTTGTCTGGTATGTTATGAACGCTGTGCCAGCAGAGCGGCCGGAACGGTCGTATTTGAGGGAAAGCGAGGTAACGGGGCCGATCCGCGTGAAAAGATCCTGACAGTGGAAACAATTAACTAGGCTTAAAAATAGTGCAATTAGGGAGAGGTACTTCAAGATCATCTTCGCTAAGATCGTAGTGCAAATTATCGACGCGAAGTCTGGCTCCGGCTGATGATCTGATAACGTATTAGTCTGGATGGCTATATGGTCTTGAGGTTATGTTCGTACAAGGCCGGCTCTGGAGAGTATCGGTCGATACGAGTATTGCGTGGTTGGCGGTAGGGTCGTTGAACTGAGAAGTGTCAAAAGGTATTCAATTGGTGTGGTTTCCAAGGGTGACTGACGTGCAGAGTGAGGATCATCGTCGAACTTGTCATGAACCCAGTCTCTGTAGCGACGTCAGCATTTAATTGTCTCCCGAAAAGCCTCAGGATCCCGGTCATTTACGAACGTATCTATATTTTCTGATGTTACGTTTCTGTTGTTCCACTATGTCGCCACGAAGAAGGGTACTATGTCAGCCAATAGCCATGCATGTTTGTGGAAACAGCACTGCTGCGAGTGTTCCGAACGTCGATATTATCGAGAGTAGAGGATTCGCCAGTTGCGGCTGATAGGATACGTCGCAGGCGACGTGGGAGGGGGGATCGGGTGGAAGAACCTATGATAGCATGTTAACTTTAGACATCATTCTTGCTATCAGATTGGTGACAGGGGAAAGAGCCTAGGAGAAGTACCTTGCTTGCGTCGTCGCGGGGCCAGTTGTTCTGACGACGGCCTTGACTTCCACGGTTGCCTTTTCTCTATACCAAAGAACGTTAGTGGGAAGACGAAGAAAGGAAGAGGTCATGTTTACCTGTCGCTCGGAGATCATATCTTGAAGTGGGCGGTCCATTCCTTCGAAAGTATCGTATTTGTATGTCCAGTGGCCTCTTGTAATTTGATCGATTTGGTCGTCAAGGTGGGCGCCTCAATGAAGTAACAAGTCTGGTGCACTCCGATGTGTGTTGCACAGGTGTTTAGGTACTTAGTTGAGGATATTGTTATTACGAAGGAACGAACGAACGATTTAGCGTTTCCAAGAGTTCTTGAGAATTCTTGGCGCGATGCTAAAATTGTCACACTTGAATACATTTTCTGCTTGTTTTTGGAGCTCTTTGTAGCATATTTACACTCGAGTATTACAGTCTTAGCGGTCTCAAGATCGGATCCCAGTGAACGATCTATTGGTTGTGCGTTACATGCTAAACGGTACTCATACAACTGTGATACTCACGCAGAAGCCTGTGGGAAATCACAATCGAAGGTCTTCCGTCTATGGATGGCTAGCCTCTTTCAACATTCTCACAGCTCCAGTCCAGTCCATTCATATAACTCTTCGCCTCCCAGACACTTTTACGTCTTCTTCCTATGACTGATGCCATCGTCTATACATAGGTTTAAGCGACCTAAACAGTGAGGTGGTAGAGTGGAGTAATTCAAGCGTCTCGACCAAGATCAGAGATTTGTTTTGTAACGCAGGTCGCTATGGAGTGAAATCCGACAAAGAATTCCTCCCGCTGTAACAAGTCAGATGTAGAGCAAAGCAGGCAAGAATGAGACGGTAGCAAGAGGCATGGTACCATTAAAAGTACGCCTCTCGAACAGTACTTTGGACCTGCCCCTGCTTTATGGCCCCGCTGCCAGAAGGGGGTCGTAAACTATGATGATGGTTTTGAATTACCGGCTGCGGAATCTTTGTTGGAGTTTGAGAAGGTAAGACTGGCGTAGGCAGAGGTTCCTCATCATAGTCATCTAGGATATATTCTTGACTTTGTGTACCTTGATCCTGCATCGACACTACATCCATTGGCTGTTGTTCGTGCCGCTGCTTCTGGGTTTGCTGTTGTTGCAGGGCTGCCCCATTTGGATTTTTGGAATTTTTATTGCCTTTCTTTCCTTTTCTACCTTTCATCTTGGCCTTTTCGAGAAGCCGCCGCTTTTCAGCCACGCGCTTACGCTCTCGCCGATCTTTGGCCTCGTACTGTCTAATCAGATGTTGTGGCGGCCGACCGAAAAGGCTCTCATATTCGCAGAATTGACAAATCCATACGTCTTCTTCTCTAGACGGATGATGGTAATTACTATACTCCTGTCGCAGACGGCGGTCACGCGCAGCGATAGCATACTGCTTTGCAAGTGGACGGCGGGGTTTCTTCTGTTGCTGGGAAGGTTGTTGACTTGGACCTGGCTGTTGGGCAGCGTTATGTCCCGGCTGGTTTGCCATGTTGGGACTTGTTTGAGTTCCCTGAGTAGCAAAGCCCCTACTGTTCTGCGAGATCCGGCTCCTAGACTCGAGTGTAGTGTCCTTCTCCCAACGAGATAAAGGGCTTTGATCTGACCAAACCATACTCTTTGCAGAATCCGACTCGCATGTGAATGTAAATTGTGTCTTTGCCGAGCTAGGTTTCTTTGATAACTGCTGCTCGAACAGACTAGCATTCTCTTGACCTCTTGTCGGTGTACTCGGCAGAGCTGCTGCATTTGCAATGGCTGCCGAGATTATACCCTGATCAGACCTTTGCGTAGCTGCAGGCTCTGCGACCCGGTCAGCTTCAAAATAATTGCATGATCGCGATGACTCTATTACCTTTGAGCTCAGCACTGCCACTTGGCCCATACCCGTTCCGTTGATAGAGGGAGCGACCGGCTTGGGGAGCGTTAGATCCATTGACCGAGACACCCAATGGACTTCGTCCACTTTGATGCCGCGCAGCAGTTCTCCCGTAACGTCCTCTGCCCGCGCCAGACAACCCGTTGCCAGAAGAGACAGCTGGGAGGGCCGAGCTACCTGAGCCGTAATAGTGTCCAACGCCACTATCGGCTTCTGCTTGCATTACATCCACCTCTTGTGCCGAGGTCAACCTCATATGAGCCATTTCAGCGGACAGCGATGAGTGATGATTTCCAAGTGAACCTGAGATGGGTATCTTGCGTTTCTTTTTATTACTCGTATTTTCAAAAGAATCATACCCATCGACAGACTCATTGGACGAAGCTGTCGACTGTGGTATAGGTGGCTTGATGTATCTCGAAGGGTCATGCCTTGCCAATGTTTGACCATTTCTCGAGGTTGAAGTAATAATGGACCCAAGTCTCTGGCGCTGGTCTTGATGTGATCTCATAAGCATAGCTTCGTCATCGCTGCCAACGTCATTTCCTTTGAACTGGTAGCTGTTCTTTCCGATCCCATTATTACTCTCCATGGAAACTATGTCCCCGTTGGCCATATCTTGAGCAACTCCATTTGCACGCTTGGATAATTCATTGAATGGAGTTTGGAAAGGCGGTGTTCCAGAGATTATCTCCGATGCGTACAAGATTGAATCTGCAAGTTCTGATGATACTCGTGACCTTAGGCGTCTCTTTGGTAGGGGACGAATAGGTCGATCTGGATGTATCGAGGATGTCGTGTCTGAGTATTGTAATTCCAGCGGAGAAGGGGGCGAATATGTTGGGCCTGTAATGTATGGGACTGTCAGTTTAAACAGCTCCCTAGTATGAATGCCCAACTTGTAATCATGAAAGTCTCCAATGTGGCTATAGAGAACGTCTTGCCGGACTCTGGTCGACTGTTCTCGTGATAGTATCGATAACAAACCGTCATACCTAAAGCTGCGGTCGCCATAGTGTCACTAGTCTCTTCTCGGGACGTCCACGCGTAGCTCTTGTTGACTCGTTATAGTAGATGAATGGGGCAGGTTGAGGTTTAGGGGAAATCTTGTGGCGGAAGGAATCGTCAAAAAGGGAGAGTGCCTAAGGAGTGAATGTAAGCTTCTGTTGACGGCTATCAATGAACGAGTAGTATCTGGAGCTATGGAAGACGCTGGTGTCCATATTCCATAGCTCGGGCTTGTCTTCCCTAATTGCCCTTACGAAGCTTGCTTTGACTCGAACAGAGAACTTCCTTACCAATACTGAAATGAGTATTCTTCAGCACTGCACGAGGAAACAACACCCGCACGAAGAGAACCGAGGAGCAGCACAAAAGAGGAGAGCTCTTTGGTCAGGTTTTGTCTCTTGATCAAATCGAATGCATACACAGATTTGGAGAAGCAACATGATCAAATCAAGCCACCGAGATTATACATTAACTTAGTCATAGCGGTAGTTCTAGTTCTAGCGGCGTTTGGGCCCGACATCCGGATACCAAGTTTCAATCCACATATCCCTCCCTCATTTAACACTAATCAATGCCAAACAATGGATTTATAACTTTCCATATCCAGGTGTCAATGGACCGCCTTGGGTTTTAACGATATCTTTTCTCAAATATGAGCTTTCATGTGTTATCAATCATCGTGTCTATTGAATGGAGAACCCCTGCCGTCCGCACCATTATGAGAGCCACAAAGAAATCAATGCTTGAGCTTAGAAAGGTCTTGTAGCGGTGGGCGGAGGAGATGACAGGCCCGATCGTCTTCTCTTTGATGATCATTAAGAAGTATAAGTGCCAAGTAGTGCACCCAATTCTCCATTGGAAAGGGTCAAAAACGACCCTCTTGGGAAGCCAAGGTCCTTGAGCATCACGTAGTATTTGGGTGATAATCTCTACGCTTTGTGCCAAATGCTCAGTCATCTCACAGCCTGACGACCTCATACGAATGTTCATACATAGCAAAGTCAATGGCTACGCTAGCTAATGAGTCAGATAGAACGTTACATATAGACTAGAGCATTGAAAACGTCAAAAGTTGCGAGTATGAATGCCTTCGTAGTCATGCTTGATTGCCATACGTCTGTCAACATGACTTTCCTCGTCCACTAGATTGACTCCCATATTTCGTCTGTTGTCTGTGTATATAATCTACCGGATCTTCAAATCATTACTAAACAATCAGGAGAAAGGATTGTGAGACAACCACAAAGCCTCTGAAATACCGACATGAAGTAGGGTCCTTGCACGCATCGAATCCCACCTATGTTATGATCCACCACGATCAGCATTGTAACTGATTCAGCATCTCGCCTGTGTCTAACTTGTAGCGACTGAGTATAGTACGAAGTAGTGATATAATAAAGTACGGGATCTGGTATTCTAAGGTATTAGCTTCGTTTTGCTATTCACATATCAAAACATCCACGTTCGTATGGTCCCCCGTAGAATATGTGGCGGCTGTGCGGAGAGGCGGAACGCTTCCGTGCATGAACATCCTTGTTGGTCACCATAGAGAGTCGCTGTTTGGGGTACTTTCCCTCGAGAATCCTCGCAACCTTTTTCCACATGCTACGAAGTATTCCAATCGATCAATCCCTAATTTGAGGTCTTCGAAAGGCATTACGTCTCTGCCAAGCGGCCACCTTCACTACAGACCCAACCATACTTTACGGCATACCCTGAAGGACTTCTCCCTCCTGCCCCCTCAACTTCTGGCTGCGAATCTAAATTACACCGACTTGCACGAGTCAAAGGCGTTGTTGAAGTGTCACCTTGGTTTTGGCATATCCCAGTGACCTTGAGCCATGTCTGGCTGGCCGTAAGAAGGCACAGACTAGTCATGTCTCCTCGTCGTTCCTCTCGCGCACGCACCACGCAGCCCACGCCTACTGGACCCCAACACTCCAGTTCCTCCTCCTCCTCCTCCATAACGTCTGGTCGTGCAAGTCGCAGCGCAGGTCCGGACCACAAGCCGTCTCCGCAACGAGGCTCTGTCATAGCACGATCGCAATCCTCGGAAGACCGCGATGCTTCATTCAAAGCGCAAGCGCGCAAAACGCGGAGCAGTCAGGAAGACATCAACGCTGAGACAACGAATGCAGTTGAAGATGATGTAGATGACGAAAGCGAAGAAGAAGTGACGAGGTGCATCTGTGGAAATCAAGAATATCTTGGATTGCCAGTGGCCCCTGGTGACTCCAATAAGGGTAGCTCCAAAGGCGATTCAGATCCCGTAACTTTGGCGGAAGATACCACTGGATGGTTCATACAATGCGATGGCTGTAAAGTCTGGCAACATGGGGGATGTGTTGGTATAATGGACGCAGCCACGAGCCCAGAGGAATACTTTTGTGAACAATGCCGCAAGGACTTGCACCAGATTACTACAACTGTCAATGGGTATGTTTTTGTCCAAGCTCTTGTCTGGCTTCTCTAACGTAGCTTCTAATAGGCGAAAATATTCTCTCTATCTTCCCGTTCAAGGATCAAAAGCTGCCAACCCCTCCCCTTTGCCAACACCTAAAAAGTACTTAAAGAGATCGAAGGACAGCAGCAAAGCTGCCCGAGTCAACGCAGAAGGTACATTAAAGGGACGCCGTTCAACTTTGAATAGCCGTGAGAGTCGTGACGCAGCCCTCGAAGAAGCACAGCTCCAGATTGCGATTGAAGAGAGCAAGCGAGATGGTGGCGCTACTAGCATACCAACCGGCGTCCGAAAGGGCAAGCGAAGTCGAAGCCCAAGCGAGGAGTGAGCTTTCCCCTTCCTTTGTGAATGCCTCTGGAAATTCGACCATGACTTAGATAGCTTCTAGACATAATGAAGACACAAAGCGACAGCGGACCGCATCGGGCTCTGCATCTTCGGCCTCCCAGACCAAAAGTCGTCGCCGAAATTCCAATTCGGAAGAAGAATCTGAGAAGCCAGAAAGAGTCAAGAACATACGGGGCGCTGCAGCTCGAAACCATAGGAATAAAGAAGTCCGTGATCGCGAGGCCCAGCAAGAGAAGGAGCCAGCAGACGCTGGCAGGAATAAAGGCCGTACTGAACAAGATGATGGTGATCCTTTCCCTCATCGCAAACGATAATGTGTTCTGACTGTCAATGGCAGAGTTCGGCTCCGTAACTCCAGAGCCTCCCCTTCGGACAGTCAGTGGCAGAGGTAACAAACCTCCCACCACGTTACTCCCAACCCCCGCCCTTCCTGACCCTCCACCTCCCAAATCCTCCCATAAAAAGACCGGCAGGCCCCCAGCGCGCAGAGGTCGTGTCGGCAGGAACCAATACACAAAGGATCGCATCTTACCACATCAAAATGATGCTCATCGCAAATCCTCGCCAGTCCCCAGCAACAGCTCGCACAACGCTGATGGCAGCACCCCACGTGCGAACGGCGTGACAAACGGGCACGGAGAATCCAACGGTCTTGGCAAGCCTTCCAAACCGCGGCACATGAATCCCAATAAGACAACTATGAACGATATGAAACGCCGAGTGGCCAACATCCTGGAATTCATCTCAATCACCCAGGTGCAGATGGCCGGAGCGACGGCAACATCGACGACGACGAAGTCGAGCACGAGCACAAATACACCGCCCGACAGCAACGGCAGCGGTAACAGCAACGATGATACTCGGGGCTGTAACGGAAAAGGCGAAATGAAAGAAAGTTCTGTCAGGGCGGGACCCTCTGATCTGAATGGAATAGACGAACGGGCGTTTGGGGTATTGAGTAGTCTTCAGATGATGGACGTGCTGACCGGGCAGCTCTTGAAATGGCAAGGGGAGTACGGGAAGTGGGACAAGTGACGACTTGGCTGCTGTCCAGCAATGACAAAGGATGGGCTGACGGACGATGGCGATAATGACGAGGACGTAACGGGCATTAATCACAAGCGGGGTGGGTAGTTTTGCAAGGGGAAAAAAGGCGTTGAACGACCTACCACAAGCTGGCGTTCGTTATGGCTGGTCTGGCTGGGAAGGCTCTCCAAACGGATTGAAGTACGGGATGATACCAATTGAATTATATGCTTTTCAAATCCCTTAGCGTACCATACAAGTGATGTATGTTGAGATTGAGCTTGCTGTACTAATACATACTAGGTATCTCATATTCGCAAACGATGCCAAAGACGTCATGATAGTATAGTTCATCCTTCTTCAAACGCCCCTTGAAAATGCTCAGACTCGCAAAACCTCTCCAGACCAAGACGCCTTTAATCCCATGTTTACAAAAATCCTTTACTATCACTCAACATCCTCTGCAACCCCTCCGCGCTCCCACTCTGCTGCCTGCTATGCGCCCTCACACTACCACCAAAATCACCATCTCCGACACCCGATCGATTCCCCCTCTCCATCCTCAGACTCTTCCAGCCCTCAAGCTCCCTCTCAAGCTTCAGCGATTTCTCCTTCTCTTCTCGGAGGTCCCGCTCGGCCCTTCTGGCAGCTAATTGGTTGTTCGCATCTTCGGCTTGTAGTTCGTCGATGCTTCGTAGCAAGCGTTCGACTTTGCCGCGGCCTTTGGCGACGTCGTCGTTCAATTGTTGGGTGATCTTGTCCCGGCGAGCAAGTTGGGCTTGCAGGTCGCGCACTGTACGGTCGACATTGCGCACCGAACGCAGGGAGGTTGCGTGAGCCGTTTCTTGCGTTTCGAGTTGGTGCTCAAGCTCCTGTACTCTGCCATTCAGGAAACGTACATCCTGGCTGGCGCTCGAATAGCCCTTAGTTTCCAAGTCTACGACCCGGCCTTGGAGATCCTTCAGACTCTTTTCCAGGGCCGCTTTCTCCTTGTGCAGAGTCACGTTGGTCTCTCGTTCAGCCACGACGTCTTTTTGCATTTCTGTAGTCAGGGCATCTGCTCTTCGCATCTTGCCAACTGCCGCAGCGGCGATATCTTCTTGCTGAGCGAGCTTAGACTTCAGGTCTAGCAGCTCACGGTCCATGCCAGCAGCATTGCGCATGGAAGGGCTCTCGCCACGAGCTAAGTCTCCAAGGCGGTCGCCAGCTTCTGTCAGGCGAGCTTCGAGGCTACGTTTCTCCTTCAGAAGCATGTCCCGTTCAGCAGCGACATCATCCACGGATGTGCGGAGGTTTCGGACTTGGGACAGAAGGGAGACGATCTTACCCTGCGCGTCGTTGTGAGCATCGACTGCCTCTTCTCTGGAAGACGATAAGTCCTGCAAAGTCATCTCAAGCCTTGATTTCTCTTTTGCCCACGTAGAGCTGTTCAGCACCTCATCATCCCATTTCGATCTCAACTCTTCCAGCTCGTCGCGGATTCGAGTGTTCTCGGAGCGCACATGGATGACATTCTCCCTCTCGATTTCAAGCTCGTTGGTCAACGTTGAAAATTCGTTCTGGTACTTGCGTCTCGTTTGCTCCATGGAAGTCTCTTTATCTTCTACGTCCATGGCCCGCTGGCTTCGGTAATCTTCGAGCTCGTGCTGAAGTCTTTTCCTCGCTTGGACAGCCGCCTCCAGATCCGTAGCGAGGTCCTCGATCTTCTCTTCATATTGCTGATTATGGCGCTGCAGGTCTTCAATCTGTGCATCCATATGTTGCCTTTCAGCCATGACCGTAGCATAAGTGTCCTCGCTTTCTCGAGCTTGAGTTTTGGCATGTTGCTCTGCGCGCGATGCTTTGAGCACTGCGATCTCAGCTTGCTCGAGCTTACTAAAGTACTCATCCGCACGGCGCTTGTAGAGACTTAGACTCGATGCGAGATCTGAGGCTTTGGATGATTCGGCATCAAGTCTAATCTGTAAATCTAAAAACTCCTGCAGCAGTTGATTCCTGGACGCTGCTTCATGCTCACTTGCAGCGGTGACCTCTCGAAGTTCGGACCTTGCATCTCGAAGCTCAACTTCCATCGAGGCGCGGGCATGCTTGATGCTGTCAAAATGCGACTTTGCTTCAGCCAGATCGGTGACAGTGTTGTTGTAAACCTGTGCCAATGCATTTCGAGAGCTTTCTTGCGAATTAATGAGATCGTAGAGCTCTTCGTGAGATTTGGCTTGGACGTCTCGTAATGATAGTTCGCCAACTTGCAGCGTCCTCTCTAAGGAAGAGACCTTCTTAGCTGAGTCGTCGAGTTTGTCGTGAAGCCGACCGTTTTCTCTTTCTAGCTTCTGTACACGCCTGACCGAGGGGCTCTCTTCCTGCCAAGTGTCTCTTTGAGGCGACAGACGTCCGAGCTGGCTCTGTAGATGGCGATTTTGCATTTCAGTCATTTGGAGCTGATTCTGTACCATTTCGAGCTCGCCGGCAAGATCCATTCGCTTGTTGTATGCTAGGGTATCAACCGTGCGGTCAGATCGCCCTGAATCAGTAGTTGGGTCGCCTTGATATGGACGACGGTCAGGCGTAGAGGCATTAGAGTAAGATTTCAAACCAGAAATCTTGCGGAGATGCTTTGGTGATTTTCTACCAGGAAGACTGTTTTGAGCATTCTGGTCGAGTTCTTCAAGAAGCTGCCGCTTGGAGGACGAATGACGGGCATCAATCTCAGCAACCTCATGGTTATGTCGCTGCCGAAGCTCAGTCAATTGACTTTCGGCACGCGTCCATTTCTCTCCTGTCACTCGTAACGCTTGTTGGGTTGCTTCCAACTGTCCCACCAGATCGGTGTAAGCAGGTAGGCTGGGGGCTACAGTTGCCCAAGAAGGCGAGATTTCATTCGATTCGGGGTTGAAGACCTTGTGCAAGAGAACAAGCTGTTGACGAGACTCTTGCAACTCCACATTAGCACCATCGAGCAAGGCTTGGAGCTTCCTAGTGTTGCCTTGGGCTTGACTTCTCAGCTGCCGTTCTGACTCCAAATTGCGGTTGGCTTCGGCTAACTGTATGTTTACTGCGGAAGAAGCTTTTTCGGCGCTACGACTAGCTTTGTGCTCTCGTTCAACCTCGTGGGTCAGATCTTCGAGACTTAGGGCAAGCTTCTCCTTCTGCTTCTCAAGAGATGCCAATGTCATTTGAGAGTCGTTCTGTTGGCGAGAAAGACGCTTGTTTTCTTCTTCCAGCTTTGTCTTTTCGGCTTGGAGTTGGCTCATCCTGGATCTCTGAGAGTCGCCAGCTCTTGAGTTCGACCTTGCAATATCCAGATTCTTTTGCTGCACTTTGTTCAAGAGTGCACGATTGTCATTTTCTGATGCAGACAATCGGCCTTTGACCGTGACCAATTCCCTTTCTAAGCGCTCCTTGTGCTGGTCGTGTTGGAGTCGGAAGTTATCAGAGTTGGCAATCAATTGCTTCAGGGACTGTAGTTCAGTTGCTAAGCGGCGATTTTCAGTCTGGCTATCATCACACTCAACGGTCTTGCTGTCCAGCTCCTTCCTCAAGATTGCCTGTCGCTCATTCGCTTGTCGAGATAGGCTTCGCTCGGCGGCAGCCTCTGCCTCCAACCTGGATGCCTCGGCCTCAAGGAAGCGTTCGCGTAATTTCTTGAGTTCGTTTTGCAAGTCCTTGCGGCTCTTCTCGGCGTTGTTACGTGCATCTACGGCACGGCGAAGGGTGTCCTGCTGCACGTAGAGCTCCTTCTCGATGATAATTTTGGCCTCGTTCAGACTCTGGTAGTCTTCCTTCATGGTCGTCATTTGGTGGTCATTGAGCATTTGGACATCATCTCTGGACTGCCTTTCGCGACTGAGGTCTGCTTGTACTTGATATAGCTCTGCCTTGAGGTCCTGTATCTGGCTGTCAAGCATCTTCCGATTGTTGCCAGCTTGCGCATCCTCGGAGATTTTGGCGTCAAGCACTTTCCTTGTGTCCGCCGCTTCTCTCTCAAGCTGCGTTTTCTGGGTTCTAGTAGCATCGACTTCCGCTTGGATCTCGCGAAGCCGTGCATGTATGCTATCATGCCGAGAAGCAAACATATCTCTTTCCGATTCCAGCGCCTTACGTTCAGCATCATACCTCTTTTGGTCTGCTTTGAGCACTGCTATCTCGCTTTCCTTGCGGCTCATCATGTCCTCATAACCGGTTGAAGTAGAGGATAGTTCCTGGAGCTGCTGCCGTATCTGGCGATTATCGTCCAAAAGATCTTTTGCTTGCTTTCGCGACAACTGCAGGTCTTTTGTCGTAGCAGCAAGCTTGACGTCTAGATCTTGATCTGTCTTCAAAAGCTTACTTTCCAAATCCGAGACTTTACGCTCTTGAAGGTGCAATTGGCTCTCTAACATCTTGTTGTCTCGGACTAGCCCCTCTTGCCTGTCATTTTTCTCAGATCTGGCTCGCTCATTCTCGTTGAGTCGGACATTGAGGTTGGTAACCTGCTCTAAGAGCTCATTCTTGTCAGTCTCGAGTCTGGTAATGATTTCGCCAGCCTGCTCTAACTGTCCTCGCCATCTGTTGGCTTGATCCTCTGCCTTCTTCTTAGCGTCGACAAGGTCGTCCAGTTGATCCTCAAGATGCTCTTGGTCATCAATCGCACCAGCAAGCTTTTCCGCAAGTTCGGTCTCGCGGTACTGCAGTCGCTTGAAGATTTCTTCTTTATCAAGTGCGAGAGAGCGCTCGCTTTCCAGCGTTTGTTGAACATGCTGAGCCTCTATTTCTGCACGCCGCCTTTCCTCTTCTACTCTGAGCCGATCTTTGCTCTCCTGTTGCATTTTCGCTTCAAGCTTTTGAATCATCTCGTCACGCTTTTGGACTTCTCCAGCAGTCCTCGAGGCGCCGAGTAAAGGCTTCATTCGGACAAAGAGTCTCCACCAGGGACTGTGGCAAAGACTAAGATAGACTGCAAAGTTATGTTGGATGATTCGAGTAGCTTCTGCTCGATACAAGCGCTTATGTGCGATCCTTCGCTGAACAAAGCCGCGCGCGACCGATTGAAGTCTCGACATGATATCTCGGATGAGAGTATCACGCTGCTCTTCGAGCTCGGCCAGAACACCGGCTCTAAAGAAGACCTTTGTCAAGCCAACTCGATAGAGTGCTCTATCTAAATCAAACTTCTCAAGCATAATCTGAGCAGCCGTTTGACCTTCGAGATAGCCTTTGGGCATGTTGCGACAAAGAACCTCATATCGTTGGCGAAATTCCGAAAAGGGCAGCCTATTTGGGAAACCAGTCCTTGCAATCCTAATGCCTTCGAGTACACCATTGCACCTCAGCTGATCGAGCACGAGAGGCGCACTGAATTGCTTTGGTCGTTTCTTGTGATTGGGAAGAATACAACGCACAAAATGAGGATGAGTAGAGTGAAGTTGATTCATTAAGCTTGAGAGCTGCTCCTTGTGTCGTTGTGCTACTGTCCGAAATAGACCCTTTTTGATACGATGTCTTGTTGCGCCTGCGCCGGCGTCTTCTTCGGGTTCTGCGCAGTCCGCGAAGAGTGACGCAGTATGCTTGTCGTTAGATGATGCAAGGAGCCTCGTTATATTGTCGTTCAGCGGATCTTTGTTCTTCTCAAGCCAACCTAAAGTAGAGTACTCAACCTCAGCTGCATAATGAGTCAGGATGAAGCCTTGAGACAAGCGTGACGGCCGGTACTTGTTAGTTTTTCGATCCCACAAAGAGTGCATTTTCTCGGTAAAAGATTTGTCTGTAGCCTTTGGCATGACAGAGTCTTCATCGAGACAAGAGAAAATGCCTATCGGATTTGGTAATTCAATCAAGTCGATTGTGGGTTGCAGGTCTTTTCCAAAGTCAATAAATTTCCACTCAATCTGTTCCCTCGCGTACTCTTCCTGCTCCAGGACGAACATATGGTGGTTGAAGAATTGTTGGAGCTTCTCGTTAGTGTAATTGATGCACAACTGTTCGAAGCTGTTCTCTTCGAATATTTCAAAGCCAGCAATATCAAGGACCCCAATAAAATGGGAGTCCTCGAGCCCCATACCAGTCCGATCAAGCTGGCGATTGATTCGAGCCACTAAATCGCCAAACGCTCGCTCATAGATACCCTTGGATAATGCGTCCAAGGACAGCCGGACCTGTTCTGGAGTTTGGACCTTTTCGACCCATTCTCTGCCGGCCTTGACTTTCGGGTGGAGTAGACCTTGGACAAATGGTTCAATAGCTATACCTAGCATTCGACAGACTTTCTCGGCTTGCGAGTACGCCTCCACCGTCAGAGTGGCCTGATCAGCCCGCATACTTTCCTTCACGACCGTGACGTTGCCAAGATGCAAGACTGCAGCTACAGTTCGTAGTACAGAAGTCTGTTCATTGTCCGAGAATCCCATGATATGGAATGCTTCGAGCAGCGAATTCCATTCGTTAGCATCAGACACACCAGCTACCATGTCATTACCATCTTTGGTATACACGAAGTCTTCAACACCTAGGTCAGATATCATGAAATCCTCTTTCATTCGGCGATCGGCTCCTCTCAGCAGCTGATAGAAAATATGGTAATTCCTTTCGCTTGAGTTCAATTTTACAACTCTCGACTTCTCAAGCAAATACCAATCGATGAATGCACCTGCAATTTGTCCGGAGCGCAAAAACTCAATTCGGATAAATTTACCAAATCTCGATGAATTGTTGTTGCGGACTGTTTGTGCGTTTCCGAATGCCTCAAGAATCGGGTTGGCTCTAAGGATTTGTTGTGAGAGATTCGAGAATTGTCGGCCACCAATTTTTGTTCCTGGGGAGTCCGAGGTTGCCACCGCAGCAAGATACTGAATGACTTTCTTCGTATTTTCAGTCTTCCCAGCACCTGATTCACCGCTGCAGGAACATTATTATAATGTCAAACCAGGGCAAGGGAAAACTTACGTAACAAGGATACTCTGGTTTTCTCCCTCGTCCACCAGATTGCGAAATGCTTCGTCGGCGATTGCATAGATGTGGGGCTTTGTATCTTCCCTATTGCGTCCTTTGTACCTTTTCATGTACTCATTGGTGTAAATTGGCAACGGACAGTATGGATTGACAGTGACAAGGAATAATCCTGAGTATGTGTAGATCAAGTCTGCTTGATACCTCATGTGCAGATTGTGCACCACAGAGGCTTCATTCAGATGTGTGAGTTCTGCCATGTCATCGGCCTTGTCAAACTTCGCAGGATTGACCTTGTCAACGCCTTCAGAGCCAACCTCACGTTGACTCCCGTCGTCACATTGCACAAGCAATTGACCTTCTCCAAGTTCTCCAGTGATCCAGCCTTTTATAAAAGCCGCTTGTGGATCCCGCAGCCAGACATATCGCTTGCCAGAGAAATCGTTCTCTCCCTCAATCCCCCCAACCTTATCATCTGCTCGCTGCGATTCCTCTGACTTTATGAATTTTGGCGCAAAGGTGTTCGAGGTCTGATGATTTGCTCTGTTGGAATTGGATCTCTGTCGTGACGGTTGTAGCGTTGTAAGACTGGGTGCGCCAAGCGGCGAGAATGATTGAGTGCGACTGTGCCCGGCGTGGTTTGCGGTGCCCGGCGGCGATGTGAGAATCGAGGATTTTGGTTTCATATTAGAAGCGTTGGGACCGGGAGATGGTGTAGGCGACCCACGTTCGAATGGGTTATTGCGCCATCGAGCGCTGCCAGGAGCTGTGGTCGACATGGTTGCAACGCAATTGAGATTGGAAGAACCGAACTTCTATTAAGGGACCGTGAGTATTAAGGGATGGAAGCATACATGATGGCGCCTGAGCGTGAGGCAGACGGTGGGCTCTGAAGCCGACGCCGTTCAGAATGAAGCAGCAGCTTGACCAAAGCTTAACAGCTGTCGTAGATTTTGACCCAAACGGGAGCAGGGCTAAATGTAAACAAACCAGCGACAGGGATTAATAGTCGAACACGCTTTCCGGATCCGGAGTTAGCGGCGCCAGAGGACGCCAAGAGTCGTCCGCGATCCCAGAAGCAAAGTTCAATTTTGTATCGTCTTTTATTCTAATCCATGTCCAAGTCCAAGTTCCTCAAATACAGACTCATCAGACCAACGTTCGCCTTCCCTCGCCACTTATCGACTTAATACTTTTGCTGCCCTCTTGAAAGGGTCAGTCTCGACACAGCGCTGATTCCGTGACAGACGACACCCACTCCTTTAAAGCTGTAGATTGCGCCCATTCTTCTTCTCCGTCATGTCCTTCGCAACCTCTCATGTTTACTCGCATGTTCTCGGAATATCTTGTCGCTAACTAGGAGTGGCTGTCTACCTTTACCTTATCTAGATTGATAAATGCGACGAGTTCGAGTCGCTAGCCATGTCCAACTATCCTCCACCTCAGTATGGAATGTCATATAATCCTAGTGGTCACATGGCTTCTCTTCCTGGTACATATAGTACGGAGTCCTCGCAATATATCTATCACAATCAGACACAACCTGCGTATCTGCATGGCCCAGGTCCTCCAAACGGCGTGTCACCAACACCGTATGCAAACGTGCAGTCATTCAACGTCAATGGTCAAGGTATAACACCACCAGGCAATGGAGTAAATCAAGGTTTTCCAGGCTATAATACTCAGCCGTTTCATAACGTGCTTCCTCCACCACCCTTCCCACCTGTGCGAATCCCCTTTGGGACTTCTCACTCTCATCAAGCTTCCAGTCAAAATTTGACCAAAGCGACTGTCCCTTTAGCGCAAGGGTACCTGCCGTCGGAGTCTTCAGAGGCTCCATTGCAGGAGAAAAGTGGAATCGCGCTCACTGAGCATCCCGAAGGTGCTATCCTACCTACTTCGGATCTTGAAGACGGGGAGTTGGATGATGAAGAAAGCGACAGGTCCTCGAACCTTACAGAATCGAACGCTATGGGAGTGAATCTCTCTCGAGCTCCTGCGCAGGGGCCGAATGAGGAGAATGGCCTCACAGGAAAAAATGTGTTGAATGGCAGTAACAACACGCATGAAATATCTCCAGGCCAGCTACAAGGTGACTACTTCTATCCCTCCTCTCATAAATCAAACGTTTTCTCTCCAAGAAGAGAGCTAATCCTACCAGATGCATTATCCGACTCTGACAATCAACTGCCAATAACTTCCCACGATCAGCAACCTTTACCGCAGACCGGATACGATAATGTCTCTACATCCTCTCTATCAGTGGGAGGTACATCTGGCGCAAACCTACCAACAAGTGATGCTGTAGAGGTGCATGCCTCCATGAATACCAAACCTATAGCCGAGAAGAAGAGGGATGCGCGAAAAGCATTACTGGATCTTCACTCCCACGGCCATGACTTCAACGATATTGTCGGCCGCGGCATGGATCCTGCCTTTCTTCGAACACTCTACACAGACGTTGGTATACCTATTGACTCTTCGCCGTCCTCGCAGCTACAACGAGAACTTGAAGTCAATGCTCGCAGAGCGTCAGCGATCGATCCAGGCGCTACGAACAAAGAAGCTCAACCGGAAGTAGCGAATCTTGAACCATCAACCACATCCAATGGTGCTAGTGGCCTTACGAAGACTTCGATGGTCGTGACAATCGAGAAGGAGAAGGAGCCTGTAGTATCCTTAGCTACAACAGCTGCGCCTAAGAAAGCGTCAACGAATACACCTTCAGGAAAGACATTGGGATCCAGAACTGCTGATTCCAAACCGCTCGATCGCAAGGAATACATCGCTCGGATGCTAGCAGCTAAGGCAGGCAAACCCGTACCCAGTATTAGTTCGTCTGTGGCACTGAAAGAGTCCTCGGTTGCAGCTTTAGGACCGCCCGTTCGATCACCTACAATTAGCGCTGCTTTGGTTTCCAGCCTGTCTGTTGCTACGCCTGTGGCTCCAGCGATCGATCAGCCTCCGCAAGACGATATGTCTATGGGTTTGCCGCAGTCACTCAAAGATAATCAAGATATTGATGCGAAGAGAAAAGCCCAGACAGAACTAGCACGTCAGAAGATGGAGGCGCTGAAATCTCGGCAAGAGAACGCAAAATTGATCAGCAGCAGTGAGCCAGCAGACCAAATTCATGTATCTTCATCTACAAATACTCCTCAACCTCCGGTGGCAGCACTGATGATGACGTCTCAGCCACCAGCATCAAGTCGCCAAGCTTCTTACCTCTCCCCTGCAAGCCAAAAGGCACCTTTCAGCATACCGGGCCTTTTCATGACAGCTCCACTAAATCCCGTTAAGCCGCCGAAAGGTGGGTCAAATCAGTCTTTTACGGCTTCCGCTCCAGGACAGCAGGAGCGTTATGTACCTACAGCAGCCCTTCATCAAACTCCCACAGTCACCGATGCAGCTCCTATCTCTCAGCCTATCGCTGATGCTGAGAATAAGGCTATCAGAATAGACACGGCCGGACCAGCTCTGACACACCGAAAACGCCAGAAGGCTGCTGACTTTCTTGATCCACCCTCTACGAGAACCAAAAGGCCATTGGGGCAACAAGAAGACTCTAGCGTGATCATCGACATCAGCGATGAAGACATGGCCGATTCTTCGGACGATGATAGCTCGAGCGTGTATCTTACCGACACTCGGATAAGTGCATCAAAGGATTCTGAGACTAAAGACATTAGAGGTGACAAGCAGAAGTCCATTGGAGATTTGCCCCCTTTAAGTGACTTTCCTTCGCAAAAGAAAGCTCCATCAATGACATCTCTCACTATGCCAACAACGAGCCAGACCAAGGACTCAAAAGGCCTAAGAAGCAAAGAAATGGAAATCGAGCTGATGAATCGCAAGATCGCCGAGCTTGAGCAGCGCATCAGCACTAAGAAGACGACGAGCCGCGCTATCACACCCAAAAATTTTGGTGACACGACGGCGTCACCCACTCCCAAGGATCCTTCTCGGGACGTTGAAGCTCTGTCTGAAGCTACAGAGGTTCTCGAAGCAGCCATTGGTCATGAAAATGATGGTTATACCCGCCAGTTGTCTCTTCCTACTGCAGACAATGCTGATACCGTGGAAGCGGAGAAGAGGCTGCATGAAGTCGAGCGGGCAAAGGCTTCAGTCGAGCGGTCTCTCGCTGCAGATCTTGCACAAGCCTCAAATGAGCAGCAAATGCAACCAAAGGAGATACTGCAAAGGACGCAGGATCATGCGCAACCAACGGTTCAAGGCGAGTCGCAGCCGGTCGATGAATCAGGAGATGTTCGACAACAACAAGTCGAACAGCAGCAGGTAGAGATTCAACGACATGGTGGCATCCAAGATGATCTGACCAGCCGACTCGTTCAAGAGGACTCACAGTCTCGAGAGCAAGCAGAGACGCAGCCGCATCAGGCAGAGCGAACGAGCCTTCAGGCAAAGGAGCAACCTGAGCTTCTTGAGGAACAGCGCCAAGAGCGAAAGCGGGCTCTTGAGTCTGGATTGCCGGTCCTCGATATGACTGTGGAGAAAACCAGACAAAAGCTTGAGTCTATGAGGAAAGAGATTGCAGATCTTGAGATGCAGGTTCAAAAAGGTATGGAGGGCAGGAAAGCTCTTGTCGAGGAACTCAAAGGGCTGTCGCAAGCGCCAGACGCGCCACCGGATGTTCACGAACTTCATCGTCCCAACATACTGAACCATGCAGAGCAGTCATCGGGGAAGACAGAGTCACAAGGTAAGTAGCTCTCTAGTTTACTGACTTTGGAACTCTAAGAAAAAGCGCCGAAAAACTGAACTTGCTTCCAGCTGCAACACTACCGCCGTCATATAGAGAAATTATCGACGACTTTAAAGGACCGGACTCTAAGGACACCGAGAAGGCAGGCACGCTTCAGGAGCCGACGACAACTGTGCAATCAGAGAACGCTTCTGCTTCCGCTCTGCCATTACAAGCCGCCACCCATGCAGACGAGCAATTGTCTGACGGAGAACTCCAGGAAGATATCATGGACATATCTCGGAGTGAAATTGATGAAGGTGAATTATCCGAATACCGCCCAAAGATACCCGATGCCAAGGTCAACCACACCGACAATCACGAAGACAAAGAAGGCTATGAGCCGGCAAGCAAGAACGGCGTTATTCAACGGCATCCAACTCAGGATTCGGACCCAATAAACGGCGAAGTAGTAGAGATTGATATGCCAGACGCCGATCCTGAGTCGCTCCTTACTAACGAGCCGGGAGCGGGATTCCCCTTATCAATTGATGAGCTCGATCACAACGCTGACCTGCAGGATGAAGGGCAACTATCGCATCCCGATTTGTCTTTGGCTGATGATAGTGACCCCGATGATTACGAGCCACCGGAGCCAGCGCTATCACCCAAACTGCCAGTTAATGAGCCCAAGACTTCGACCTCTTCGCCGCCCTACGTCGATGTCAACCGCAACATCGCGCTTGTGCAGCCGGAAACACAGCCAGTCGTAGAAGATATAAATGCTATAGCGAAAACAATCGTACCAACGCCCCATGAGGTAAGCTAGCACCTTGCGCTATTCATTCATTGTCTACTTATCCATTCACAGGGAATAGTACCTACGCGAACCCATACAAGTCGGCAGTTCATCCCATACGAGAGCCCTTTGAAGCAGTTCAAGTCGTATCGTAATCATCCAGAGTATCTCAACGAAGTCTCCCAGGGGTTTCGATCGTTGACTTATTCTCACACGATTAATCCAGATCTCCCAATCTGCCGCTATGAGCTTGGTGGCATATGCAATGACGCTTCTTGCCAAAGCCAGCATTTCAAAAGCCTTGGGCTGAGTGGTGCGTTGAATTGAAGTTTGGCGAGCTGCATCTCCCCGTCACTTCGAGAACCTCTACCTCGTTGTGTATACCTCGTACTCTTAAAGTGCCCCAGCTGACACAGGGTGTCTTCACTGTCATAGACGAAAAGATCCTTGTCGATCTTGGAACACTACCCAGGGACGCGGATGCCAACGCGTATACCGACGGACTAAAGTTGCTCGTCCAAGACATACGCAGTCGGAAGATCAAAGATGTCAACAAAGTGGCATCCGAGATCACCGCATATCGAAGACGATTTCTTGGCGAGACTCAGATCATATCCATGTAAACCGGAGCGTAGATGCTTGTGCAAAGCTACCACTGGAGCTCCGACAGGCCTTACCGTGGCTCGCACCTCTTGAAAACGACCATCACATAATCAACCACCACCTCGTGGTCCTCCGGATTCTCCCTACCCTTCTTTTCACGTTCGATTCTTGCATAGTCCAATGACCTTTCTGTCACTCGTAATACTAAGCATAGCATGGAAAATCGCCCATTCAGCGTCGGAAGATACCCAAAATTCTTGCATAATTTAAGGCGTTTGCCTTGGGGCGGTGGACAGTAACCGAAGAAACGAAGCAGTTACTCCCAATCACGGAAAGCTTGCATTACTGAGACAGCGTCTCACAAGAGATGGTCATAAAAGGGATAAGCAGATGCCGTCGAATCATGATAGGATTATTTAAGGTACTAAAATATGCCTAGCTAGTAATCACAATGCAATAATCATTCACCACCGGACTCTTTAATATTGATCAAGAGCCTACCGAAGAGAGAACTAATTGCCCTTTTGTTACGTGGACGCTCTTCTCCTGAAGGGAATGATACATCCTCTTGTAGTCACCACAGCCTGCCCTATATATACAGTGATTCTACCAATGCACTGTCAAAAGTTACCGGAAAAGATCATATTCTATGGTAGTTACTTCCTGTAGATATCCGATCACTCCCCCAACAACATAAAAAAACCCAACCACAGTACCTTAGATACCTATAATGAGGAAACCCACAAAATACGTCACCGAATATTAACAAGACGAGAAAGGCGAGCGAGCATTCACACATCTTCTTCGAACAAAAAAGGGAAATGCAGCGCACGACATGGATGCCAAACCCCTTTCTCAATAACTACTTGACTTGACTTGGCACAGACAGGACTGGATTGACAAGTTTGATAAGATAGATGTTTAAGTATTTATTTAAAGTAAGGTAAGGTAAGGTAAGGTAAGGTGGGAGTCTATATTGGAATGGACTATTCTATGTGGTAATGTAATGGAGAACGAAATATCTTGGATAATCATTATTCTACCTTTACGCTGTTGCAGAAAGAATGAATGGTCTCTTCGGAACCGACGCCGTGAAGGAAGGTCGTGTTGTGGTGGTTATCTTTGCCTGTTGGTATGGTACGGTATGGTAGGTATATAGTAGAAGCTGATGCAGGAACGAAACGCCGGACGGACTTCGAATGATGATCACTTCACTGTATGTAGCAGATGCTCAAATTTCAAGTTTCTAATTTAAGAATCTAGAATTGCCTTTTCTATTTGAGTGCGTCTTTCTTCGCTGGAAGCTATACTGTGCATAAGGGCTTCAGCGCCCAGAAAGCCGGTCAGATATCCTCTACAGGCTCGTTCGAAATGAAATACATCCCAGTGGTGGTATCATTCGTAGAATTCGTCATCACCGTCTTCCCCAGCTTCAACGCTCCATTCTCCACCACGCCTCCACCCGGACTCGGGTTCCGTTGGAGCGCATTGGCTCCGTTCAGGACCGTGAAATTCGCCAAGCTGATCTCGTTCGGGTTGCGATTGACGATCGTGGGCAGGCCGAAGAAGTTGGCGGTGACGGCGTCGTGGCTAATTTGGAGCTCGAAGTAGCCGCGGTAATAGAGTTCCGACCATTGGAGTTCGCGGTTGTAGTCGACCAGGTGGGCACTGGCGTTGTTGGCGCGCGCGATTGTGATGTTTTGGCCTGCTGGTGATGGAGAAGATACTGCCGAGCCGGCAAACTAGAGACGCTATCAGTTCAATGTTTGCAAATCGGGATTGGGTCTGGCCCTTTGAAGTAGCTCATCTGACTTACCTCGACACCTATACTTCCATTACCAGTCGTGGGGTCATATGGATGGTTGTCCAGCCAAATCAAGTCGCTAACCCAATTGGCGTGGGAGTCACCAGAGATCACGATGTTGTTGTCGATCTTGTTATCATAGAGAGTCTGGAACGTGCGGTTGCGGTTGGCCTGATAACCATCCCATGCGTCGTAATCCAATGGGTTGACGTTTCCGTACGCAATGGACTCATTGATACGAGAGAAGACGGTCTGGGACCCAATGACACGCCATGTAGCTGCCCTTTGCTTCGAGGAGATGAGCTGGCTGTAAAACCAGTTCTCTTGCCGGCTGCCCATCATGGAACGACCTGCGTCGTTTGAGATTGCGTGCACGTAGTCTGTGTTCCAGTAGAGATCGGTGATGGACCTGTCATACTGACGAGTATCCAGCATGATGAGGTCAAGCAGAGTCCCAATGGAGAAACTTCTCCAGATGCGTAGATTATCATCCATCTCTACCTGGCGAATGGGCATCCATTCGAAGTAGGCACGAACTGCATTCATCTTTCGCTGGTCGACGCTGACACCACCGTCACTAATAAATGAGGCTTCGGTGTTGTTGAGCTCTGCAGACCCATCTCGGTACGTGTTGTCAGCGACCTCGTGATCATCCCAGACTGGGATCCAAGGGAAGGTCTGATGGCTGAGTAAGAGGTCGAGATCCGTTCGGTAAGTTGCAATGCGCTTGCGATAATCATAAAGTGTATAGATAGCTCGGTCGGGCAGTGGCACACGGCCGATTGACTGACCCCAACCATAATCACCATTCTTGTACTCGTATATATAATCGCCAAGGTGGATGACGTAGTCCACCGAGTCCTTTCGGGCTGGATTGCCAAAGGCATTAAAAAAGCCAAAGGGAAAGTTGCTGCAGGAATAGATTGCAAGACCAATCTTTGTGACAAGGTCGTTGGCCGCAGGCGTCGTCTTTGTGCGGCCAATTGGGCTCGTAACGTTGGAATTGCAGACGCTGAACTGGTAGTAGTACCTCGTGTATGGGGTGAGATGCTGGGCTTCGACCTATCGCCTGATCAGAATACTGTCTGGCTTTCGCAGCTTGTGAATATGGATGGATTGCTTACCTTCAAGGTGTAGTCGACATCAGAGCTCGTGTACGCCAGTCCGGAGTCCACCACTTTCGAGAAAGCCTTGTCTGATGCGACTTTGTAGCTTACGCACACAGGAGCGGTCGATGGGGATACAGCCCCGGTGTCGTTGTAAACTGGCACTGGGTTGTACAATGGCACGTAGCCTGAGACGGTGGTATTGTCATTAACATCATCCTGGGTCGGCGCACATCTCGTCCAGATGATGACTGATCTGGGAAACGGGTCCCCCGAAGCAACGCCGTGGGTAAAATTCAGACTCGCTGCATTCTGGGGAGCCGAGCCAGCATTGCGCTTGTTCACTTTGTGAATGGAGATGCCCAGACTAGGGTGATTGTGGGAGGGTGACCGATAATTGATGTTCGCGCCATAACTTGCAGCAGCAACAGCTGCAAAGGCGGCAGTGATGAGGATCTGAAGCATGACTGAGGCGGTACTGACTACCTTACTTTGCTTCAGACTAGCTTGGAGCTCTGCACCAACATCTTATGCAGGCGCAGCATCTTATATGCGATCTCTCAGCCTTTGGACTCGACCAGTTTCGTCCATATTCCCGGGTAGCTACTTCCTCTGCAGCATGGGTGAACAAGCTCGATCTGCCAATGAAAGAGCAGATGCACTGCATGCTGACGGAAACGCCCCACATATTCAGTAGTGAGAGCCATCGAGCTTCCTCTTCGGATCAAATAGTAGCAAACGCCTTTTAAATGGCCTCCCATGACGTTGGCGTGGAACAAGAAACACGTGGAGAATCTCGACAGCAAGGATTGGACCTTCAGGGCGGGGGTGGGGCACAGTAAAGTACCTTACCCCGGCATCCCGGCTGTTCCTGCAAGTCTTGGCGCTGCTTGGCACTCAATCTGCCTCCTTCGTCCGCGGAGCAAGCAGTCCGCAGCCTACCAATTTGTGAAAGGCTCAGTTGCTCGAGTACCCCACGTAGCAAGAGAGATTCTACCTAGCAGACCCAGACGAACGTCTGTGGGGCTGCGATGATGGTATCACAGCAACGTAAACACATGTGCAGCTACAAAGACCAACTAAGTACTCACGCGGGTCGCAAAAAATTTGGAAAATTCAGAGTTGTCGCTACCCGAGAACCCCACCAGAATTCTTGGCTTGAATTTTCCAACTTTTCTGCGACCCGCGTGGTACTCGAAGCTTCCTTGATATCGCCAATTGGCCAATTAGCGTGTGCAAGAACGTTGAAATAGCTTGGCACTGGACATAAATTCCCCCCCCACCATATTTGTTATGTAAATTCATACAATACTACTAGACACTTACTCCGTATTGCCGTCACATCGTTTCACACACCCTGGTTTGTCGATAATGAAGCTATACAGACTTACATGCACTGATATATCCCTTCCAGATTATGTCCTGCCGTCTGGATTTACTGCTATATAAATACGGCGATATTGTCAATTCCATCTCAAAGCTCTGCCGAAGCTGTTCTTGATGGATAGCATTGCATAGAAATCAATTGAAGGTGGATTGGCAACAGCCGTTATGACAGGACTGGAGAGAGGATGGAAGCAAAAGATTTCAAAACCACCGGAATCTAAGCTGAATATTCTACCAGCTGCGATGACATTCCACCATATTCCCGCTTTTTGTATACCGCCTCACCAACATCCACCCATTCCCGCCATGTTTTCAGTGCGTTGCTACTCCAGCCCTTTGACCTCCTCCAAATCATCTTCCTTTGGTACCACTCCTCCTTTGGCTGCCTTGGCACTGGCAGCAGGGCCACTGGTCTTGGCAGTCTTCTCACCCGGTACCTCATCCTCAGCACTCTCTCCCTCGCCATCCTCGTCTTCCTTGCCATCCCCAGCGGGTACGGCTTCCTCATCAGACTCGTCCTCTTCTTCTTCGTCTTCTCCGTCACTTGGGACTACTTCAGGGGCGTCCTTGTTGGAAGCGGGTGCGGTCTTGCGCTTCTTGGCGGCGGGTGGAGCTTCGTTGCGACATTGGGGTCAGATCATGCGCTTTTGAGCTGCTGGTGACATTGATTGGTACCTTCAGGTGCTCCTTCGTCGTCCTCTTCGGAGGAGACCTCTTCTTCGCCAACATCGGATCCATCTGATTCTTGGTATCTGAAGAAACAATGTCAGCAAGGACCAATGCTTACAACTGATGACTATGATCGTCTCTTAAGGGTAAGATACATTCGGGCGATTGTACGACATTATGCCAAGCAGAAAAAGGCCAATTGACCTTGGAACGAGGCTATACATGACGTCAAGAAAGCTCCGGCTTACTCTTCTTCTTCTTCTTCCTCGCTCTCGTCACTGGGAAGCGCCTCAAGGGGCTCGTCCTGTTTTCTTTTGCGTGTAGACATGATGTTCGGGAAGGTTGGGGGGGAGATTTCAATCAATTGGTGGACGATAAGGGATGGATGAAGGGACGAAAGAACGTGTGTCGTCGCCTCGAAGCTCCAAGCTTTCGGGGTCCCAAGTCCAGAAGCCAGCCAATGATATGTTGTGGCGTAGCTTCAGCCCTTGCAGATCGGTAGGGCTCGGTCACGTCACTAGCGCCTCTACCAGGATCTAGCGGTGAGCGAGCAGTTCGTTGAACATGACTTTCTGTCAGACCCGTTCAATAGTACCGCTCTCATACTACTCCAACATGACATCCAACACCAGAATTGCACCCAGCTAACCTATCCAAATGTCTGATGTTCTCAATATTGTTGATTATGATTGAAAAAGGAGCCATCCCACTATCTAAGACGAATTGATGATGTATATCTTCAAGCAATCTATAGACATATGGTTGATTCTTCAACCCAGTGGTTAGAGTTCTAAAAGAAACATGGAAATTGCTAGGTACCCGTCTCATCTCTGGCAGTTATCAACTCCCACGCCGCCACATTGAAAGAATGATGTGCCAGTTTCCAGATCAATATCCCCTAAATCTTGCGCCCCCTTAACCCAAGGCCAGGGACTAGAGTCATTGCAATACCAATAAAGCAGCGAAAACCGACAACAGCATATCTCGCAGTCGAAAATCGATCATCGTGCTTGACCGTCCACCCAGAAGACGAAAGCTGACGACCCGCTCACTTTCAATAGATGTTTCTTCGAAACTAGCCACAATATGAGGGCGATCTTCAGCATGAACGCTGGAAGGATATAGACCATGGTGATGGCGAGATGATGTGGTTAGCGACTGGCGTATCGTTCATGGATTTTTCTTTCATGAGGCTTTGTTTGTGGCTTCGCTGTTGGATAAAGTAGCCTTGTGTACGATTAATGAGATGGGTTTCGGCCAATATAGTCGTGGGTAGTAGTAGCTTCAGGAGTGTTGGATAGCGCTCATGTAGTAAGGGCTACGTTCCTGTCGAACTTCTCCTAGTATTTCAATATGCGTTTACTGCTTTCCCAAAGGACGCCAACTTAGGAGTAGACCAGAAGAAGACAAGGATAGACAGCAAAAGCACGGAAAACGTTGCATTAAATGATGTAGTGGTATCTAGACGCAATAAACAGGTGGGAAACAGTCCAAGCATTACCACGATCACAGATCGTTCCCTCAAACCTCAGTTAGACTCCGTGGCCCAGTAGTCCACCATTACAACCAGCCCAACATTATGCCCGCCCCTAAGACCAGTATCCTTCATACCGCTGCTCGTCCGGTATGCAACGACCTCCCACCCCTCATCGTAAAGAACAGCACCACCGCCATCACAGCCGTAATAAGCCACAGCAGCATATTGACCAAGTCAATCCACACCGCACTCTTCATCCTCTTAACCCCACCATCACTCCCCGGATTCTCATGAATGTATAGTTTTCCAAATGTTCCGAAGACCGCCGTCCACAGTATACTATACCATAGCATCAATCAGCTTCCCTCCATCCAACCTACCCAGAAAAAAAAGGGACAGGGCAGACTCACAAAAGCACGACATCCCATCCGAACGCCCAATAGCTCTTAATCTTCGGTATCACATACACCAGCGCCGTAACCGCACTCAGCGCACCCACCACGACCGCATACGCCCATTTCGAACCGCTGTATTTATGCTCTTTGTGTGCGTTACTGAGATCGGTGCCGTAGAGGCCGCAGACGGTGATGGCGAAGACGAATTGCAGGAAGCGGAGGACGGAGTTGAGGATCAGGATTGGGAAGGGTGTGGAGCTGCTGGAGCCGACGGTGCTGGTGGGCTTTTTGTTGAAGCGGGAGAATGCCATTTTCTGGTATCTAGGGGTTGCTTGTGCTTGTTTGGGGTGGTTGGGTGGTTTGTGGGATGAGTGTTGAGGTTTGGTGGATAGGTGTTCGTAAGGATTGAGAGCGCGTACGGGATATCTGAAACGTGGAATGTGACGGACCCTGGCGACAGATGGACGACCGTTGTAATATGAAGAAATGCCGGATGCCACCGATGGGGCCGATCAATAGTCCTGGAAGATCACCTGTACAAACGCAATAGGGTCATGAGATTGAGATCCTTTTCTAATTTCTCGGCTTGAATGTAAGGCATGACGCTGTGGCTACGGTAGATTACCCGCTCCAAAGTACCTTACCCTCCAATACGCCACACGCCACACGCCATACGCCACAGCCTTCATCTGCTACGGAAAGCCACACATCTGCGTTAATCTTGTCATTATAAGCAAGCTAGTCTAACATACATTACACTGTGCCTTTGAACATAACTAAACCCCATGAATCATGGTATGGATGAATGAACAACTGTACTCCGTATTACGTCCAGAAGTTCGAAGCGAAGTGCTTCAATCCGTAGAGTTGGGTACATGATATGGTTGTTCATTTGGACACCCAATACTCAAGATCTGAGTATATCCTGCGATATTCTCAACATCGTCACGCACCAATAGTCGTACCTTCACTCAACGTTTCCTGGATCTTCAAATTCCACCAATGCTGTGCCAGCTTTGCAGAGATCCTGCATCTAGATTAGCCATAGATACCTCAGCAATGCACTGCGGCTTACTCCTTCTTGATGTACAACTCGAGAGACGACGCCATCCTGCGGACTTCGTATCACCGTCTCCATCTTCATACTTTCGATGACTACTAAGACCTGATCCTTTTTCACAAGGTCACCAGCATTTACTTTAACCCTCAAGACTTTGCACGGCATTGGGGCGAGGACGCTGTTTGCAGTGTCTTTGATACCCAACGCTTTCTCAACCCACGTAGGTGTTGTACATCGCAGGCGATACTGTTTGCCTTGTTGGAAGATGGTTAGGTTGTTCTCGTCATCGATAATCCTAGTCTCAAGCCTGGTGTGTGGAAAGAATGAGGTGAGAACGCGATTCTCGGAGTCCAATTTACTACCCACTGATGAATACGTGTTTCCATCGACCCTGACGTTGAACAGGCCTGTATTCACATGTTCCACGTCGACGGCAGTTTCAACTGCACTAGCTGTATTATCAGCCTTGATGTTGGTGAATCTGAAAGAACGCTTCTGTTGGACGGTACCAAAACCAGACTGAGGTATTGCGAACAAGCCCTGGCGGCTTTGTAAAGCCACGGCATCACGCAAGAAAGCCCCTAGAGCAGCTTGTGCATACACTTCTGGGCCGATCTTCGCTTCTATAAACAAGTCGTCTTTCTGCTTAGTGATGAATCCTGTTTCCACATCACCAGCCATAAAAGCTCGATTGACACAGACTTTCTTTAGAAATTCGATGTTCGTAACGAGTCCTGCGATTTCATACTTTTCTAAAGCAGCCTGCAGCTTTTGTATCGCAATTGGCCTTGTCAGACCTTGAACGATCAGCTTTGCTATCATCGGATCGTAATGAGCAGAAACTTCGTCCCCCACGATGAAGCCTGCATCGACACGCACTGTGTCTGACAGTGGCGGGAGTTGCAGATGAATCAGTTTTCCCGATTCAGGGATGAAGTTCCTAGAAAAATTAGCTCTTCAAGATTGATCAAGCATTCTGTACACTGACATCTCTGGATTCTCGGCGTAAATTCGCGCTTCGATCGCGTGACCTCTTTCTGCTATTCTTGCTTCGATCTGTGCTTGAGAGAGAGGGAGCTTTCGTCCTTCGGCAACTATGATTTGCCAATGCACAAGATCCTCTCCCGTCACCATCTCAGTAACAGGGTGCTCGACTTGCAACCTTGTGTTCATCTCCATAAAAAAAAACTCGCCTGTGTCATTGTCAAGGATGAATTCTACTGTACCTGCTCCCTCATACCCAACAGCCAACGCTGCAGAGCGCGCTTTCCCCCACAGGTCTTGGCGGACTGCTTCGTCGAGGTTAGGCGCGGGTGACTCTTCTAAGATCTTTTGATGCCGCCTCTGTATGCTGCAGTCTCGTTCGCCAAGAGCGACACAATTACCATGTTGGTCTGCAAAGACCTGGACTTCAATGTGGCGAGGAGTGGTGATGTACTTTTCAACGAGCATGATATCGTCGCCAAATGAGCTCATTGCTTCCGACTTTGCGGATTGCAGTTGCTGCTCGAAATCATCTGGGGTCATTGCTATGCGCATGCCCTTCCCACCACCACCTTTGACCGCTTTCAGAAGAACCGGGAAGCCGGTTTTAGATGCTTCTAATTTCAAGAAGTCTGAATCTTGGACACTGCCATGGTAGCCAGGTATGCATGGAACGCCCGCTTCTATCATAATTTCCTTCGACCGGCTAAGGTCAATTAGCTTGATTCCGCATGAGTCAATCAACATCTGTACCTTTTGTTCCCCATCGCCTCCATGGCTTTCCATGGGGGCCCAATGAAGACAAGACCTGCCTCTATACATTCCCGCGCAAAGGTAGAATTCTCACTTAACTTGGAACACGTTCAGTATCCTCTGTCAAGGTTCTACCGTTGTCGAAACATACGAAACCATATCCAGGATGGATGCCGATGCAATCCTGCTGCTTAGCAGCCTTGATAATCTTCTCGCCATCAAGGTAGGCTGTTGGGTGCCCTAAGTTTATGGCGTACGGAGAGCTCAGGGCGTGCTGTGAGCGAGCATCTGGATCAGTGTAGATCGTAGTGGTCTTGATGCCATACCGAGAGGCGGTCTTGTTGATACGTCTTAATATAATCAGCAGATCCAGATAAGAAGATACTGCGAGGACTGACAGCGCTATTTCGCCACGATTGGCTATCAATATTGATGTTAATGGGTGTATTGGGTTGGGAGTATCAGTATCAGTAGCTAAAGACGATTCTTTTCTCTTGCCACGGCAACCGTAACGAGAGGAATGGCCAAAGATGGGACGGCGAACAACAGAACTACGTAGAGACATGAGAAAGCGTCACATTTGGAGAAATGATTGACATGAAATAATAAAGTCTTTGGGACTGGTCCCTCATGATAAGTATGTTCGCAGTGACAGGCTTGGGAAGGAGCCGTTGACAGCCGCAGGGCGGAATCGATCCGCACTGTTGATGCAAAGTTTCGAGCGAAACGACTGGACACGAATGAGAAAGACATTTTGGTGAATTGTGCACTGCTATGGCTGGCACTGTGCAGATCGATTCCAATTGACTCTGTACTTCTGTCAGAATAGCCAATTCATGGACGGAAGACTGCCGTACTTATGACAATTCTCAGGCCACCTGACTATTCTCCTAGCATCGGTGTTGTTTCAATGCTCTCGCTGCTGGCTCCTTGATCCCATATTCGATCTATCTCTGAAAGGGAACGCCTCAGACCCACCCTAATGTCAGATGATGACTACTATTACGATGACGACGAATACTCCGACTTCGATGACTTTCCCTTGAATGAAGCAGTACGCAAAGCGCATTCGCTCAATCAATGCAGCCTGCGGGCCTCCAGCTAATACAATGTATGTAGGAAGACCTCGCAGTTCATGCCGTGTATTCGCCAGTTCTTGTGAATTATGATCCGGCGTGGGAAACAGCATCGCTTGCATCCGATTGGGAATATTATTCGGATGAGTACTGGGAGGAGCAAGGACCGTCAAAGAAATGGAAACCAAAGGAGAACAGGGCTGAAGGTGCAGAGGCCACTATTGTCACCCATAATGTGCAAAACAAGGGAAGGGAGAGCAAGTCGAGGGGTATCCCGGACCTATGCCTTGGTGAGCCCAGCTTGGCTGGCTCGATTGTGGTCTGGAAACTCAAAGAGACAACGGAATCTTGTAATGGCCCACTAATCGATGACGGTCAGGGAGAGAAAGTATCTTTGCTCAAGGACGTAAGCCATCCTTTCTGCTTCGGAGAATCCAATGAGGGTTGAGGTGGGACGCAATGCGGGCATGGAAGCTTTTTACCGCCCAGCCGCATCCTGTTACTCAAGCATTTTCCTTCGAACAAAAGCACTGACACGAATATTCATCAGTGGAGAGAACGTTTCAAATTGCCCACCACGGTTGGACCAAAATCCCACCAACGAAAGGATAAACATGAAGCACTAGCTACAGATGCAGGTGACTCGCCTCTCGACAAGTACCATGATAACGTCCTGCTCGCGCCTCCGACAATGTTGGAAGAGTTGAAAGGCCTACCATCAACAACTCGTGTGACAGCTTCTCCATTGCGAGAGCCCGCCTTCAAATCTAATGTCACAGCTTTTGTTCCATCATTCAACGAGGACTCAGATAATGATAAAGACATCAGCGACTCAAACGACGTGGTCAAATCATATGGTTATCAGAGGATGTTAGCTGTCGAGCTTCCTGATCACGCCGCAGTGGTACCGCCGCGTCCGAGAATGAAGCCTGACAGACCAGAGAAACAGCAGCGTACCAACATAGTGCAACAGAAAGGGAATGAAAGTGAGCTCAAATCACAGAGCGGAGCAACAACATCCAACGGCAAGCGGAAGGCTTTGAGCGAGTCGTCCTCGAGCGACGATGCAACCAGACTACCAAATCGCAATGCAAACCGACGCAGATCCAAGGAGCAAAGACCTAGCTCGGCCAGCGAACAAAGCCAGCTTGGACCATCTGTTGAGACAACACCTTCGCTGGAAACGAAAAGACGAGGTCGACCCAAGAAGCATAAAACCTTGCCATTGAGCAAAGGAACAATTGAGAGTGATCTAGGGACCCGTGCACCATCAAAGGGGAAGAACGAGATGACAGATCCCGCCAATGATGGCTTGATGCAACCAAGATCAGTCAACAGGCTTACTTCGATCCAAGGGAAGAGGAAGGCGTCGAATGCCGAGGTTGAATTATCCATGCCTGCGCTGAAGAAACGTACCAATGTAGAGAAAACCATAGCAGTGGCGAGTACAACGGAGCCTATCGCTCGGAGGAGTATGCGGAAAAAGTGAACATTTCTGGGTTGGTAGTAGCTGATATAAAATTGGAGCCCAGCAAAGGCTCGCTCCTCATACATGGTCATGATACCCTGTACATATCTCAAAGTTCGAATGCATCCGTTAATCATCCTATCACGTCAAGACTTCACCTACCGGCGTACTCTTTATTGAACGACCGTCCAATCACCATTCTCCGTACCTCACTCGTCCCCGCCCCAATCTCATAAAGCTTCGCATCCCTCAACAACCTGCCCGCGGGGATTTCATTCACATACCCCATCCCTCCCATCAACTGAATAGCATCAAGGGAGCATTCCGTAGCCCTCTCGGCGGCATACAAGATCGCGCCCGCGCAATCCTTCGTGTTCGGCCTATTCTCCGGCAAAGCGTGATTATCGTCGAGCATCTGAGCGACGCTGTACGTGAAAGCGGACGAAGCGCGATATTTGGTGTACATGTCTGCCAATTTCCCCTGCACGAGCTGGTTGTGGGCGATTGGTATTCCGAATTGCTTTCTCGTATGCGTGTATGGGAGAACGAGGTCTAGGCATGCGGCCATGATCCCAAGGGGTCCGGCACTGAGTACTAGTCTTTCGCTATCCAAACCCTCCATTAGAACCTTGACACCCTGATTCACCTCCCCAAGCATATTCTCCCTCGGCACGAAAACGTCCTCGAAGACCAGTTCTCCAGTATTACTTCCCCGCATGCCTAATTTGTCCAGCTTTTTGGTACACGAGAAACCATTTGCCGTACTGTCGACGATGAACGCCGATATCCCTTTTGCGCCCTTCCCAGGCTTCGTCTTCGCATAGACAATGATATAATCGGCATCAGGCCCATTCGTGATCCACATCTTGCTCCCATTGACGAGAAAGCCGCCATTCACCGCCTGCGCCGTAGTCTTCATGCTGACCACATCGCTTCCGGCAGAATGCTCCGACATCGCCAACGCACCCACTTTCTCCCCAGCGATCAATCCCGGCAGGAACTTTTCTTTCTGCCCCGCACTGCCATTCAGACATAACTGATTGATGCACAGCTGGCTGTGTGCCGCGTACGACAGTCCGATCGAGCCGGACGCTTTACTGATCTCTTCCATGACGATACAGTGCGCTTGATAACCCATGGCGAGGCCTCCATATTCCTCATCGGCGGTGATGCCGAGGAAGCCGGCTTCGCCGAGTTTCCTCCACATTTCGTTTGGGAATGCATTCGAGCTGTCTGTCTTTGCGGCGAGCGATTCGGGGATCTCGCGGCGTGTGAACTCTTGGACTCTTTCGCGGAGCTCGGTTAGGTCGTCGGTTGTGGGTGGGACGAAGTTGCGGGGGTGCGTGGTGGATGCGGAGCGGCTTTGGGCGAAGAGGAGGGGTTTGGGACGCGAACGATGGATTTGGCGGAGGGTGTTTGTGAGAGCGCGGGAGACGTGGGAAGTAGACATTATGACATTGATACAGAAAGTGTTCTGCTACATTGCTAAGATCTTGACGAGATGTTGAGGAAGTGTTGGGTGCGAGATTGAATCAATCGGCAGTCTCGGGTTGCGTCGGCTCACGGCAACTCCTTCGCGGACGCAACCACAATACATCGCGAGATTGGCTACATATCCGTGTGTTTGCATGCGATTTTGCATGGATCGTGACATTGGTTATATGAGCAGCACCGAAGAGAATAGCGCAATTCGAGAGCGAATGTTCTCGAGACCAGCGAGAAATAGCTGACCGACTAGCGCTAGGCAGTCAATGCAACATCGCATGCCATATATTATATAGTACTCCATTACTTAGGGGGTATATAGGAAAGCGAACCTCATCTCGGACTGCTATTTGACGGCATCGCCAAAAATCGGATCCTTCAACTTTATCCATACCATCCCGAAGCACCAATCTGTGCTTCTTCCTCGGTTTGGCGATGGGGAATGATGCTCTTCTTGATATCGAAGGTCTCGACGATGTCATCCCAAGTCTCGAAGTCGAGATGAAAAATGGCCTGATGCTTTGAAATGTTCTTTTCTTGGACCTCTTTTGCACTGCTAGCTGTAGTAGGATCTTCATTACGATCGTCAGTGGAGTGGTCGCAATGATTCACTGGATTGGACTTACGGAGTGTGGGTAACATATTTTCATCATTATCAAGCCCAACAGTGCCATCCTTGATGAGGAAGCTCACGTAGAAAAGGTTTTCGACAGTTTGGCCAAAAGATTTGGGATTTACGACAAACTGGAAGAATGGAACACCCGAGTCGGAGGCGATGCCGTACTTCGTCATCAATTTCCGAGATTCTGCATCCGACATCTCATCTGTCAACTCCTCGTAGACCTTCCGCTGGCCATCGATAATGGTTTTGACTAGAAGCTCTCGTATGTTCGTGCATAGTGTGGTAAGATTCGAATTGTCCGACTTTTCGAAATCTTGGGCCTTCATCTCTTCTGGGCGGACTGCATCATTGGGATCTTTCTTCTGCAATCGTTCACGGCGCTGCGTCGCCTTTCGAACCTTCTTTTGAACTGACAGAGGGCCGAGCAAGAATCCTGGCACCGGAGGACGTACGTTATTTGGGAAGCAAGCTTGGCGACCTAGCCATTCCCAATTGAATGCATCTCCTTCGTCGAAGCCCTCTGCGGCTTCCTCATCACTGTCGTCTCGTCTTCTTGCTGAAGAGCCATCAGCCGGAGCACGCCGCATGAAACTAATGCATTTTCCGACAAAGTCATCTACGTCAACTCCCGTGGTCGAGTCGCCAAGATTGAGCTGGGTCGTACGCTTAGCTGATAGGTCTGCTGTGGATACAAGAAGCCGAGAATCTAAGGTCGCGTCCGAAGTCTGTTTAACCGAGGTGAAGAGCTGATTTGCTTTGTGGAGTGTATGTAATAGGCCTTTCGAACCAGGCGCAAGGTATTCCGTTCGCGAATCTAATATTACGATGAGTTCAGTCCGCTTTCACGGCACAATTTGGACTGCAGGTGGGGACATACCAGTCAACTCTTTTGATAGATCCCTGAAGTCTTTTCTCACTGCACGCCTTTCCACTATGCTCTGTTCCGGATCATAGTATTCGGTATCTCCCGCCTCCGCCAGACGTCTTGCGTGCATTGCTTGACTTGCGTTTGGAGCATCACGCTCACTGAGTTTCCGCCTCTTGGACGAGCGAGGTTCTGCTTCGGCTCCCGGTGTAGGTGTCGCTAGTTGCGGTGGACCCATAGCTCTACCTTTTCCTCTGCTCACTCGCGAAGCTCGGGATGATACCCGCCGATTCTCCTTGTCAGAGGAGAATGACGCTGTTGGCGAAGGTGAGAGTGCCTCTACCGTAACGCGTCCTCGACTTCTTCGCGTCGAAGTTGTATTGTTCTGATCATCTTCATCCTCATGCTCATCGTCTGCAAGCCTTGCAAGCCGTGCCATTATATCGTAGCCTGTGCGATGTCAGGAAACGCGCCTTGGTGCAGACTGCATAGCCGGCACTAGGTAATTGTAGGTTCGCAGGGCAAATGGCGGTAATCAAAGTAGTCGGAGACCCAAGTTCAGCCAATCTCATAAGGTCAACTGGCCAATGTGAAATAACGGGCGTCTACGTTCGGTGGTGGAAAGCAATCATTCTACGCGATGCCTGGACGGACGTTGAAATGCCAAGCATGCCAAGAGAATTCGGAGGCTCCAAGTCACAAGACCATCCATATATCCGCCTTATCACCTCCATTCATTCATTTAGTGTTTAGCAATAACATCAACCGGATGGAATCATACTCCTTTGCCAAATCGAGTGACCTTGAGTTCCCAGTCAATGTGAGAATGTTGGTCCTGGCATCAGCTCCTCCTGGCCTTCCTTGCTGATAGGTTTTACTAGAGGCACCTTGGAGGGGCAGTATAATCCCCCTCCTTTTTCAACATTGCTGCAAAGGCCTGATCTCAGACATGTTGGGTCAAATACTAGGTACCTGCGGTGTGGTACAAAACGTGCCTCGCATACTAACTCTGCAAAAGCGCCAAGTCCGATCTCTATGTCACGGCACAGCTCTGGGCGGACTCAAAGCCCTTGACCGTGCCTGTGCAGACGGCTTACAAGTCGTTCAAGGCCGAGCGTGTATGGAATGAATGGCTAGAGCTTCCCATCACCATCGCAACGCTTCCACTAAGCGCTCAACTAGCGATTACAGTATGGGATTTATCACCCACAGGTGGGCAGGGAGCTCGGGGTCATGCGATTCCATTTGGAGGCACTACGGTGTCTCTATTTGATCATGATAACACTTTGCAAAAGGGTCGGCAGAAATGTCGGCTCTACCGTCACAAGGCTGCAGATGGATTCTCCTCACCAGAGACCCCTGCAGTACAATTACCGCCGAGGAACAGATTAGTGAATGGTGTCAGCAACAGGCGAATAGCTACACCCGATGAGGAGGAACTTGACAGACTTGAGAAGCTATTTAAGAAGCATGAAATGGGGGAGATACCGCGAGTCGACTGGCTGGATAACCTCGTTTTCAAGGCGGTCGAGAAACAGAGACAAAAGGTTGAGGCCTCGGCGAGAGTATTCTCCAATACGCGAAGGAGGAAGAAAGTTCCTCGAAATGAAGGGAAAAACACTGACAATGCACCAGCTTCCAACGCTGATGCCGGAGATAACGATGGCGTTACAGACGAAGAGGAAGATGAGCTGGAAAAATATACACTGGTGATCGACTTCCCGCGTTTTGACTTCCCTGTTGTTTTCACAGACCACGAGTACACCCCTACTCCCATATCTTCTCACGCGCAACATACTCAACCACCTGGCAACGTCAATCTGAAACCGCCTCCAGAAGTTCAGCTAGGTCCCGGAATCAACGGGGCGGGGAATGGCATTGGGGACGATGATGAGAATGCCTACCCTTTGATCCGTGTATACGATCCCGAAGTTGGTGCTAGGGATAACCCAGCGGAGAGCAAGCACAGGAGACTGGTCCGAAGTCATCGGACAGGTGTCCTGGATCGAGACCTCAAACCCAACGCAAAAATCCGGGATGAGCTCAATACAATCGTGTCGTATGGTCCAACGCAGGAGCTGAATGCTGAAGAGAAGGATCTTGTCTGGAAGTTCAGACATCATTTGACGCGCGACAAGCGAGCCCTGACCAAGTTCGTCAAATCTGTCGCTTGGCAGGATCAAAGCGAAGCTCGTCAAGCAGTTCAGCTTTTGCCTAAGTGGACGGATATTGATGTAGATGACGCTTTGGAGCTTTTGGGTCCTACCTTTGATAACGCAGCAGTCCGAGCTTACGCAGTTGACCGGTTGCGAGAGTCCGATGATGAGGAGCTGCTACTGTACCTACTCCAACTAGTGCAAGCTCTCAAATTCGAGAAGATACCACCAGAGCCGCAAGATGGGAGCACTCGAGACTCATCCCTTGCAAATTTTCTCATTTCGCGTGCAGTAAACAATTCAATGCTCGGCAATTTCCTGCATTGGTATCTTATGGTTGAATGCGATGATCGAAGCCCAGACCAAGTCAAGGAGCACCGCAAGCTCTTCGCCAAAGTCGAATTCGATTTCATGACAGAGCTGATGAAAGCTCCCGAAGGACCAGAGCGCCGAAAGACACTTCTAAGACAAGGCGAGCTCGTCACAGTCCTCTCAAAGATTTCGAAAGAAGTTCGCTTTTCCCGTGAAGACCGTCCTCGCAAGATCCAACGGTTGAAGAAATACCTCGCCGACCCCAAAAACGAATTAACAGTCTTCGACCCACCCCTCCCTCTTCCCTTAGACCCCGACGTCTCCATCGTCGGCTGCTATCCCGAAGACTCCGTCGTTTTCAAGTCCTCCCTATACCCTCTGCTAATTCACTTCAAAACGTCGGATGGCAAAAAGTACCCCATCATCTTCAAAACGGGCGACGATCTCCGTCAAGACCAGCTCGTCATCCAAGTCATCGCGCTCATGGACCGTCTGCTCCGCAAAGAGAACCTCGACCTCAAACTATCCCCCTACCGCATCCTCGCCACCAGCTCCAACGCCGGCGCCGTCCAGTTCGTCCCCTCAATGTCCCTCGCCGCCGCATCCGCCAAATACAAAGGCAGCATCCTCGCCTACCTCCGCGCCAACAACCCCGACACGGCCGCCAACTTGGGCATCCGCGCCTCCACCATGGACACCTACGTCAAATCCTGCGCCGGATACTGCGTCATCACCTACCTCCTCGGCGTCGGCGACCGCCACCTCGACAACCTCCTCCTGGCGCCCGACGGGCACTTCTTCCACGCCGACTTCGGCTACATCCTCGGCCGGGACCCGAAGCCCTTCGCGCCGCAGATGAAACTCTGCAAGGAGATGGTCGAGGGCATGGGCTCGTCGACCTCGCCGCACTACGCGGCCTTCAAATCCTACTGCTTCACGGCCTACACCACGCTGCGCAAGAGCTCGAACCTCATCCTCAATCTGTTCAGCTTGATGGTCGATGCCAATATTCCCGATATCAAGGTCGAGCCGGGGCGGGTGGTGGAGAAGGTGCGGGAGCGCTTCCATTTGGAGATGAGTGAGGAGGAGGCGATGAGGCATTTTGAGGGTTTGATTGTGGATAGTGTGGGGAGTATTTTCCCGGTGGTCATTGATACTATTCATAATATGATGCAGGGACTGCGGGCTTGATTTTGGGGTCGATTCACGTGGAACGAAGCGGGAAGGATTTGTATGTTCTGCATGGCATAGCGTGCGATACAAGAATTCTAGGAATAGGATGTTTTTACCATACGTCAACAACCTATGAAACTCACTCTCCAATGCTCTTCTCTTGCAGACCATAGAGTTCCACTAGTCGGCTCAAAAGGTCCTGGACACGCTCTGGGTATCTTGTCCACGGAGCCCCAAATGCACCGAGAAAATGCCTGTACAGCAACAAGAGTCCCCCTGAACGCCGATGCGATGCAATATCAGCGGACCTCAGCATTTCCAAGCCGAAGATCACCAGAACCCGTATGTACTGTCGCACTTCATGAGCATCCCTTGCCATTTACTCACCCTCGCCCTCATCCTTCCCCTTATTCTTCTTCTTGTCCTTCCCTTTATCCTTCCCCTTTTTCTTCCGGTCACTGTAATCTTTACACTTAACGCTGACCGTCCTCGCCTCCCCATTATGTACAGCGTCATCGATGATCATCGCAGTCAACTTACCGCCAGTGACGCATCCCGTATCGAGACCTTTGCTGTAGTTGTGAAGTTGGAGGCCGCGACGCGCGTCATGCCCATAGATGACGGTCGAGCGTTCGTGAGCAGGGATCATGGCTTGAAATCTATTCCAAAGCTGTTGATAGATGATTAGACCTTTATCCTCGCAGCACGATGGATAGAAAGAGTGACACACCTTGTACCATGGGGTCCCTTTACCCTTGCTACTCGGGACATGTGTGTCGAGATCAATCGTCCGCATATGCATGACGCCCATCGGATCCTGCCTTTCGAGCCTCACCCCAGGTATAAGGCCACCATGTACGACGTGGACGTCACCCATCCCCACAACCTGTCCAACATCCAGAATGACGGGACAACTAGCCATATAGTCAAATTGTCTCTTTGAGAAACTGCTGGCCAGCTGCCGATCTGCAGCATCCCCATGCTCGGAGATCTGATCCTCCACCACAGGGGCATCCGTGGCGGGCTCATCTTGCAGCACGTTTTCGGGCATACCTGGCATTGGCGGCGACGGTACTTTTCGCGATTTCTGCTCGTGGGTCATGCGGTGAGAGAACATGTCGCGGTAGACAAGCAGGACTCGGTCTTCATGGTTGCCACGGACGCAGGAGGCATGGGCTGACATGGCGAGATCAACAACATCGGCAGAATATGGGCCCCTGGAGATGAAATCGCCGGCGAGTATGAGATGGTCAGTGCGAGCTTCGTACTGAACTTCTGCTAGGAGTTTGACCACTGTAGATGCGACAGCTTAGCACGATGACAAAATTGCCAACAGGCTCGGAAGAAGAGATTGGTAGGCTCACGCTCATCATGACACCCATGAACATCCCCCACAACGATTAGGCGTTTCCGATCCCCACGCCGAGGAATCAAACCCTGATCTAGCGTTTTCACATGCACCATATCCAAAAATTCAGGCCTTAGGTTTTCACCAAACCATCCATCTCCAGTCCTCATCCTCTCACTCAATGAGTCACTCAGAAGCCTATGCTCGTCCAATTGGGGACCAGCCCAATAGTGCCAGCTGCTCCATAATAAACCGAGTATGCCGAATAGAACCAAGAAGTGTCGTCGATACCGTGGTGCAGAAAGAACTTGTATCCAGCTGGGCGTGTGATATCCGTTTGACGTTGGGGAAGAGGAGGAGGATGTGTATGGGCTGTTCTGCCATTCATTGCGAATAAGGTCTATCAGGGGTCTTCGATTACGGTATGTTTGATATGCACGCGAATTATGCTGGGGTAACCGATAGTCATTGCCTCCATCATACATGCTGTTCTTGAAGCGAGGCATTGTTGCACCCTCGTCCGGATCGCGTGATTCTCGGTGACTTTTTTCAGAGTAGTCCTGTATATGATTTGCAGAATTCTTCAGTCCTCGCAGACTTGGTGGGATTGAAAGATTGTAACGACTGTTCAATTGGTGTTGTTGATGTATGGGATGGAAAGAAAGCTCTCGTTGAGCAGAATAGTCGGTGCTCAAGATTGCCAGATCGTGATCTTCCAGCCCGTCCTCAGAAAGATAATCATCCATCGCGGAATCGTCTTGACATCGCGGGAGAGAAGGAGGATTACTGCCGGAGGACATCAATTCGGGATCTTGGGCCTCCATGTTGGTATGGGTAATATCATGCGGGCAGTAGTCTCTTGGCCATTCGCGTGAAAGAGCTGGAAACGTCCAACGATCGCCTGACCAGAAGACCAAGAGACCAAGATTCAAGGCGTTCCATACTGAGGGCCAATACCGCCGGGATTGGCAACATTGCCAAGTCCAAGATTTGACGCCGGCTGTGGCGGAACCGGGGATGTTTTGCTTGGCTTTGGCAGTGTCAATACTCCATGATGACGTACCCTCGAAGCTTGGCTAAGTCAGATAAGCGAGCAATCAGATGCATGTCTTAGGATTCACGTGTTCAACCAAGAGCATTATTATCTATACAAACTATATTGTTTCTCCTCTTCTCTCCGTCTATCAACAAGACGAAGCACATCCTCGCTGTAGAGTGATTCGGGCGACTTCCTTTCCTTCAAGACCAGCTTCTCATGCCTCATAGCTTCTTCTCTTGTCATCAGTACTAGGTCGCTCAGATTCAATAGCACCGTTTTCTGGCCCTCCGCATCCTTTTGAACTTGAAAACCTTGCGATGGTGCTTTCCATCTTATCAATGCCAGCCGTGTTGGAAGTTTGCTAATAACGCTCTTTCCTCGATACACCTCTTCGACCAGATAGCCCACATCCTCTTTAGTAACAGGGATCCTAAGTCCTTGTCCATCCTCGCCCTCCTTCCTGCATAATCGCTCCTCTAGACTCTGAAGAGCGGAGAGGATGTTATCATACATCTTCTCTCTCGCTTTGCCTGCCCCAGTCTCGTGTGGGTATCCTGCAATTTCGCAGACGATGAAGTTCGCAGCAGTGTAGCCGAAGATTGCGGGCATTGTACCCAACACCGGGAGGATTCGAGCCCTGAAGTCAGGCAGAACACTCAGCTCGTTTACCTTGCCCTTCAAAAACTCTTCTTCTGGTAGTGGCAACAATTGGGCTTTGCCAGATCCTGGCTTTTCAGTAGAGAAAACCACTGGCACGCCTTCACTAATGCCTGCGGCTCGTAACTTTCGTCTTGTGACCCTGGATAGTGGGTCTTCTACACTCATGCTGATATCGTCTATACAGACTCTAGTCGGATCACTCTTGCAACCTGCGCCCATTGAGCTTACGACCTTGATCCTATGCTCGTAACAGTATTGCAGCAGCGCAACCTTGCTGTCAATGTTGTCGATGGCGTCGACCACATAGTCCGGTCTTCTTCCCTTTCCACTTTCCCAAGCTCCAAGCAACTTCTCTGCCTGGTCTTGCTTCCAGACTTCATTGAAGCATTCCCACTTCGCCCAAGGCACCACAGCCTGTAGTCTTTTTCGTACACAGTCGACCTTTGGTGTACCAACGTCTGCGAGTGTGGCCACGGCATGCCTATTGAGTGACGATAGCGTGACTTGATCGAAGTCAATTAGTCGGATCTTGGAAACGCCAGAGCGGGCTAAAGCAGAGGTACAATGGGAACCGACGCCGCCCAGCCCGACAACGACAACAAAGGAGGCCCGTAGGAGAGAGAAACGTTCAGGCCCGAGGAAGGACGCAGTGCGTGTCAGTTGCTCGGTGACCAAATCGTCATCATAATCCCCATGTTGAGCCCTTCTCGCTAGAGCAGCCGCTCGTTCATCCTCTCTACTGACAGTAGGATTATTTGAAGCGGCACCGAAGTCTGTGAGCTTCACTAATTCAATCAGAACCCCCATCCACAATTTCACTGATGTGACAGCAGCTAGCGTACCATATTCGCATGATGACTTTCGGAAAGCTCCGGTATGCTCGCCTTCAACTCCTCCACGCGCTTCTCCCTGCGTACAGCTTGCGATCCATAGATAGCTCCTGCGACGGCAGCGCCAGAGAGGACAGCTACGGCTGCAAGTTGAACTTGATGGGATGAGATTTGTCTCTCAAACCACGAGGTCATGGTTTCCTGGGGGCTTTGGCGAGGGAGGGTCGTTGACGTGGTTGTAATGTGGCTGCTGTTGCCGCTGGAATCTAGTTGTGCTCCGACATTCCATCGTGAGAGTGGAGTCTCATCTTCATGACTGAGCGAAGCTTTCAACTATCTTCATAACATATCGCGGATTTGGGGAACACTGAAAACGTCCGATCCATGCACTAAAGTATGAACTCTCGCAATTAGCGCAGCGGAACTGATTCCGCATGCCAGAATGGCTTCGTCTTGCGAGCTCGCGTATCTAGATAATATACCCAGATACAAGCGGTAAGTGATACTGTATTCACAAATCATCTGTGTAAGGACTGGGCTAACACATATCTCCCAGTCCACACTCAATGCAGAAACCCATCACCCGAGCTCCACGATATCCCCACGCATCCTGCACAACACCCAGGCCCAGCGAAACGGATCCATGAGTGAAAGACGTGAACAGAGATCTTAGAGTGGCAGTCTTCCCGACTCGCAGCCGGACAGCTTGTTTTACCACTTCTACCATTAGGTCAGCCTATCGCGTATATCTTGCTTGCTAGACATCTGTTTTCCTTTCAGCCAGTGGGGTGGGAGAAAGCTGGTTCTGCACTTCTACAGCGAGGGACGAATGACGTGATGCAGCCTATGACGAGAATTTCTTCCCGGAAGCTCCGTGCTGCCTCTCTGCACGCCTCCTAGGCGGGGCGGGCAGAGTGGTGGCGAGAAAACGTTGCTGGTGATGGTGAAAAATATATAGTTTTCAATCGAGAGGCATATTGCTCCGTACGTCCCCACCTTTTCGTTGCGTATGCTGAGATACTGATATAGGTACAGGTCATTCTTACCAAAGTTTACGAGGGCGCGAAACCGCTGTTTTACCTCGGTTTTCATTGCCATGAGCGAGATGCGAGATATGGTTGGCGGTGGGTGAAGTTTCTTCAGGCTCTGTGATGATATATGTGTCAAAAGCCAAATATGCATGACAGCCACTGGAGTCTATGATGCTTGAAAGAGCGGAGTGGACAAAGGCATGGTTGTCGATGAGAACTTGAGAGCTAATCGTAAGTTCTTGGTCCCTGAACTGTTGATAGATCAAATTCGGTATCTGCACATATTACTGACTGTATGGTCGTGTAGTGAGAGCCTGGAGAATCGCAATCATATATTTCATCACTTCCATATTCGCCGTACCCCCTAAGCCTATGGCAGCCCCATATTGCATATTACATAGATGTTCAGCAGTAATTTGTCACAACTCAAAGCCATAAAATTTAGTTCCTCCTCATAACTTCTTCATCCATGCTTGTGCGTACACTCATTGCTTGGAAGCCTTCAAATGCCAATCAAACACTTTCTTGAAGATCCCTTTGCCTCCGGTCTCAATCACGTCTCCATGACAGGGAATGATCTTATCAAAGTCCCAGCTAGCGATCTTCCGCGCGCTCTGGTTGAAACTACTGCGGTCGCTCGAGCTGGCAATATACCACAGGAATCTCCTCTGCCACGTAGCCGAACCCACAGTGCTCTGCATTCCAATAAATAACCTCGTCAAAATACCACTGGTAGCATCTTCGCCCGTCCTAGAGAACTGCTCTCTAGCCGGCAAGTTGAACATCATGTCCGCTTCAATCAGAGTCTTGTCTGGTTTATGACAGAAAACCAATTCCTTGTTCGCATGACTTCCCACATACTCATAGTCGAACTCGCTGTCGAACTCCGAATCAACTCTCATATCATTCTTATTCTTCGACGTCCATACATGCTCGAATTTGCTGCCTGCAGTAGCTTTATCCTTCTCACGCTTTTCCGGAAGACCTTCGACACCAAGTAGTTTGGCAGCGGGAAAGGCTTTAGCCCAATCGGAGACAAAGATATGGTGCTCAAAGTCGAGGGCAGCGATGTATCCGACACGGTTGCCCATCGATTCGACTGTTGCACGCACTTCGGGTGTGAGGGCTGTTGGGGAGAAGACGGCTAGGGCGCCGGATTGGAGGCGGACTGAGATACGCTATTAGCAGAAAACATGGGATTATATGAAATGTAGGTGAATACCGATGGTGCCTCGTCCACCGATCTTGAGGCGGCCGAACCGAAGAAAAGGTGCAGAACATGTGGTGATGTTTGGGGAGATCTGCCGGATAACCATCACTTTCGATGGATCCGATGGGATCAATTTCGACGTCATGTTGACTATGGCTGCTGTGGTTCTAGGAGGGGGGAGCCGGCTTTGACTGTAGAGATGATACCAGATGGGAGCTTTGGAAGCTGGATATTCTTTGATGTCGATGACACGAAGACAAAGAATATCGACTTGGCGCCTTCGTCATGTCACCTTAAGTTGCAGCTTCGTATTCGTTGGAAAGGAGCTATCTCCGTGATCATTCTTATCAAAGAGTAGATATCCATTGGGTGGGAATCCTGTGGGACGCCTCCGGGGCGACCCGAAGGTGCTCAGTATAATACAATCAACCACCAAAATCTTACGGGGGAGCGCCACCGAGAGGGGCTATATGCAAAGTCATCGTACGGCTTTTGCAGTGTGCAAGAGAATCGAGAGATACACCAATAATATCTCAAATCTCGATTGGAGTATTCTGCATTGAACATGAAGCTTTAAAGTATTCAATACGGTAATTAGAATATGGAGTAGTCTAGAACCTTACTCGAAGGCTTGGCTGCAGGTCACTGACAGGAGTCCCTGCAGGTATTCGAAAGTGTAATGCCAGCGTGGACGGTGACATCTGGTATTCTATGGCTGAAGCCCACGCTCTGTATTACTTTCAGTAACAGCTAGGAGGAGCCTGAAGTACAATTGATCTAGCAGACTCCGACAAGAAGTGACCCGCACCCATCATCTTGCAATCCACACAAGCCTCACCTACCACTTCGCCAACTTCTTTAATCGTATAACAGTACGATCGTCAGCACTATCAGTTCATGAGTGATGTCGTATAATCCTGACGTAGCTGGCTTAGACCTTCGACCTCTGGTACCACTTTTGGCGGACGCTGCCCCGTATTTGTTAGCGAAGCTTTACGGCTGCACGAGACATGGGGCTTACCCAGGGTCCGCATCAGCGACATCAGCGGCAAGTGGTTCTGTCGAAAGGAATCTTCGCATGTACCATATCTCCTTTCAGAATGGTCAACCCAGTAGAACTGGCAGCAAGGCCGTATCAGTATCATGCATGACTTACATATACAGCGGTAGCTAACCACAGCAGGGAACTGATAAAGCTGAAAGCAGTGGCCGCCTTCCATCTTCTGCTGCAAGACGCCGGCCCTGTTGTGAATGAACAGTAGTCACGGAACCCGAGGAGCTGTCCAAAGGCGATAATCCACAAGACCGAGAGAATGTAGTCTGTATATGATCTGAAGGCTCTTGAAAACGGCGTTAGGCATAGGAGAGCCAGAAATAGGGACAAGGCAGCAATCGTGAGAGTGTAGATGGGCGTGTAAGACATTCCACCCCAGGCATAGGCATATTGCCAGCACTGGGTTATGAGACTAGCGACGATGACTGGGACAATATCAGCTTGTTGGTTGTGGTCTTGAGGAAAGATTGCCTCACCTGCCGATGCGAGTTGGCCAACGCGAAGGGGCATGAGTACCCGGCTCGGATTGCTAATCATCTTGAAGCTTGATCACGCCGATGGTAGGTAGACTGTGGAGTGCGAAGGTGTAAAAGACTCTTTATTGATGAGTATCAACGAGACCATGTACAGAAAGGATGACCGTTACTGTATGTAGTGAATGATTGTTGGGATGTTGTGTGAATGGAGGTTGAAGAAGTGGGATTGTTTTTGAATAGTCTGTTCCCTGGCAATATGCTTGAAAGATATGGAAGGAGTCATCAACAGCCTCCGAGGAAAACGATGTGTATTGCATAAGAGATGACGTAGATTCACAGTCAAGGAGAAGGAGTGACCCGGCACTCTCGATGTCTTGCATCTTTGAGGTGCAAAATTCGTAAAGACCATTATACCCACGAGACCCACCTTATGACTTATCTGTACATGATCGCAATTCAATAGGGATTGAATATAGTAGTGCGGACCTGACTTCCACTTGTATGCACCATCAGAATATGGTGCAGCGGTTTGCGGTTAAGTATTTGAAGAACTTCCGTATCGTATTTGGATATAACTTGCGTGCTTGCCTAACATACCGAGGATTCTAACAATCTGGACTTCCTACTTAGGTGACATTCCATCACATCATCCCACGAGATCATTGCCGACTTTCCATTTGTCATCTTCTCGAATCGAAAACCCCCAAGGAGATACTGATTGTCCCTTCTCGCAAGTCTACTGATCCGTTGTACCTTCTTTCTCGCCGTCGATATGAATGTCCACTTTTTCATTGTAAAAACATATATGTCCAGCGATGGGAGCGGACTCGACTGTAGGATACTTGTACCACCAGATCAAGTCTTTGTGTTCCTTTCCATTGATCACAATATTGTAATCTTTCCGAGTTCAGTATATGCTTAGGTCAAACTAGGGATTCACTGCTTACAATTGGCTACTCCTTTGTAAGGGCACAAGGAGGTTGTTTCACTTTCGGTAAGATATTCCCAGCGTGCCTGCAACACGAGGGGAGCGGTTACTACTGGAACATGTACTCAGACAACATACTGACAGCAGTCTTTGGCATATAATATCTAGTCTTCAGCATGGTCTCATGCAAGAATTGGTTGCTGCTGCTCTGCGCGATAGTCACATTATCAACTTTAACTGTGACGGTTCTTGTTGATGGAAGAATCTCAATCCTCTTATACGGATCCTTTGGATGGCCATAGATCGGGGTATCTTCTTCGAACCATTGGTCTGGAAAACTTAGCTTGTCGGGTTTCACCCAGAACAAATCATCTGCGCAAACCTAAAGCAGCAAATTCAATCCTAGTGAGTCCAGCTAGGGATCCTTTCTCGAAGATGAGGATCCGATCTGTCGATTTGCTCTTCCCTTTCAGCGTGGCGAGGAAAGCTGACTTCTCCATGTCAACACCATCGTTCTTTATCAACATACCATCTTTGATGGTGCTGCTTGGAATATAAAATTGCGGAAAATATGGGTGTTCCCAAACATGGCGGGCCTCCGTTGTATCAAAGACGTAAACACTATCATAGAGACCGCGGACTCGACGGCTTGTCTTTTCAAGCTTGTGTGGCCCGTTGGCCAGTAGGTTGTGAGCTAATTTCACGAGACTAGAGAGTCCCGTGAGTCCATATTCGTGTGAGCATGTAACAGTTTCTACCTTCCCATCCTGTTTTCATCGACTATCTTCTTGCCTTCAAAGAAATCGCCTACCGGCATGATCACAGATGCTACTCATGAGGAGACAAGAGTTCTGCAGATTATCAGATCAAAACATTGGTCCAATCAACAATTGAGTCGCAGGATATATGCTGTAGTACTATCAATCGGCTCACCTACAATGTCTTTCCTGGAGCTTGGCGTGTACAGTGCAGTGCTCAATGTTCTATATAACCCTACCGCCAGAAATCAGTCGTACCCGTAGAATATTAGCCACGCTAGCGATCCGAGCATCTTTAGCCTCAAGCACGCCATCTGACAATGATGGAGTTATTTCAAACCACAGTCAATCATGGCATTCTTCAATTGCAGCACGCTCTTGATGGGCCCGTCCATATACAGTGGCAACCTATTCTCTCAAGGCCATGTTCGCCAACCACGGCGTCACCCTTGCTGCCCGCATGGTACCAAAGAGCCTTTCGAATATAGCAATACGTTCTTGGGTGCTTCCACAACTTCGGCAGCTACATCTTTCGCCGTTGGCTCGAGCGCAGGCTGTCTCGACGCCTCACAGATTCTATTCTACGGCCTCTTGCGCGCCTCAACATTCTGTCGTAGACATCCAAGAGGAGTTCCTATCGCAGCCCTCAAGTTCCTCGAATCCTGCCCTCTCATTCCCATGTCTTGACGCACAAGAGGCTCGGACGGCTTCGTTACTGAATCGTTCTCCTACCTCAGGGCCAGAGCCCTCTTATACTACCGGAAGACATCGAAAGTGGCATTCGCAGTCTCCACTGCTCCTTGACTGGGGTGGCCTCCTACCCCAATTCAACATAGCCTACGAAAGCTGGGGACAAATGAACGGCGACAGGAGCAATGCAATACTTCTGCACACAGGTCTCTCAGCATCCAGTCATGCGCATAGCACGGAGATCAATCCACAGCCGGGATGGTGGGAGAAATTTATCGGACCCGGTTTACCCCTAGATACGGCCAAATATTTCATTATCTGCACGAATGTCATCGGAGGGTGCTACGGCTCTACAGGACCAAGCTCCCTCGACCCTGCAGATGGTCATAATTACGCTACCCGATTTCCAATACTGACTATGGAGGACATGGTACGAGCACAGTTCAGGCTGTTGGATGCCATGGGAATCGAGAAGCTTTATGCAAGTGTAGGGTCTAGCATGGGTGGCATGCAAAGTTTAGCTGCCGGTGTTCTTTTCCCAGAAAGAGTAGGGAAGGTGGTCAGTATAAGCGGGTGTGCTCGAAGCCATCCGTATAGCATTGCAATGCGGCATACCCAACGCCAAGTCCTGATGATGGATCCCAACTGGTCTCGCGGATTCTACTACAGTGGTATCCCACCACATGCAGGTATGAAGCTGGCCCGAGAAATTGCTACAGTGACATACCGAAGTGGACCAGAGTGGGAACAACGTTTTGGCCGAAGAAGAGCAGACCCGAATCGACCGCCTGCCCTATGTCCAGATTTCCTCATTGAGACCTACCTTGATCATGCTGGAGAGAAATTCTGTCTAGAGTACGATGCGAACAGTCTATTGTACATTTCGAAAGCCATGGATCTATTTGATTTAGGGCGTGAGCACCAGCTGGAAATGGCGCGGTTGCGAAAGCAAAATCAAGGCCGAGTCTCTGCGGACACGAGGCAAGAGCAAGAGGAAGAAGATCGGTCTTGCAGCCTCGCATTGCCAGACAAGCCCTACGAAGAACAGCCATCTAATATACCGATAACATCCTTTTCGGAACCCATTGTATCGACATCTACGCATCCACCCGATGACCTTATTGCTGGTCTTGCACCACTCAAAGATCATTCAATATTGGTCATGGGCGTCGCCAGCGATATTCTATTCCCCGCCTGGCAGCAACGGGAGATCGCCGAAACACTTCGAGCTGCAGGGAATGTTTCTGTCACGCATGTTGAGCTGGGGGAAGACATATCGCATTTCGGACATGACACATTCCTGCTGGATTTAGAACACATTGGCGGGAACATCAGGAGCTTCTTGGGTTGAAACTCGTGTGCTGTCCATAGTTGAAACCTCCAAGCGATCATAGGGAGCATGCGCAACGATGGTGTCTATTGAGCAATGTTTGAAGTCGTATTCCATGAGTAACCCGCTAACAGATGGAGTGTCGGAAACATATGTAACATCTGATCCACTGTCTCATGTGCGTTTTTCGCGCAACCTCCTCTCGGTTTGGGGTTGAACGACGTGGTCGGGCGTAAACAGCGGTTGAAAGACGACGAACTTCGGTATTGTATCAAGTGATAAAATGATAAGAAGGCGCATGCGTAGATTGAGATAGAGATGGTTTACGATAATGCAAGCTATGCTATCTAGATGCAATGGTCCTATCAGGCCGGCGGGGGAGAGAAGAGCACCAAGTCATGATTCTCATCCTCGTCGACCGAGATGGACTCGCTTACCTTAGTGCGGAGATTAATGATGTTCTTTACGCTGTAAGGTGGAGCCACACCCCTGTCAGAGACTGCATTGACCCGAAAACTTGTTTGGTTGAAATGATTGGCTTCGTGATTGAAGGTCAAAGTGCCGTACTGAGTACGAGTAGAGACTGTACGGTGTCACGGGTCAAGCAAGCAGGTTTGGATCATTGTAGAAGGGAAGAGACAAGGAACACTGTATAAGAAGCTCGTCTATGGTACTATTTGTGTCTTTAAGCTACGACTAATGATCATCGGCATCGGTTGGAACAATATGAATAAGCCGCAGAGAAGATCAGCCGTCACATTACGACGCTTTTTGGTCTTGGCCCTCGTGTATATTACAAGTAGAATTGAATAGCTCCGTATCCTATTCTCTGATCACTCATACCCACTCGTTCCACCACAGTCGCAGGAGCAACCAGATCTTTGTTGTCGTGTACTACCTTACATAGTACCTTATCCTTCCCAGCCCCGCTGCATAGATTCCACTCCGGTACTTGACCGATCATCTATCCATAGGCTGATACTGCATCTTCTACGGAGTACGAAGAATGGTGATCGGCTCCGAATCAAGGATTGTCAAGAAAGCCGCTAGAGCGCCATCGCCGCCGGCAGCCTCCCATTTGGGAATCTTGGCTATCTTTCCGGTATCTGCATTAATTCTTCCATTTTCCATAGGTCTGGCACTTTCCTTCCTCCCAGTCCAGTCCCCACCGTTCCTTCCTCTCTCTCCCTCATCACCACCCAGACTCCTGACTTCCCAACCAGACAGCTGTAATTGGATCGGCGACATTGTCCTCCTTACTCAGCTGTCAGCGGCCTCGTTCTACCGACTTTATAGCTCTCAGCGTTGAATCCCGTTCGTACTCAGTGGATGTTGCAACTTCCTCAAATAACTATCCATGGTGAACGTGTAAGGAGCCGTTTTGGATCCATTGACGATTCTCCCTCGCTGTCGCCCTTGCTTTCCATCCTCCGCCCTCCACCCTCTTCACCTACACCTCAATATCCTTCGAACAAACCGACCGACCTACGAGGCCCGCCAATAAAAATGCTCACCTTTCGGAAAGCTGCTGTCCTGGCAGTCTTCGTCCTCACTGCTGTATATCTACTGCATACCTCGCACTCCTCCTCTTCGACTTCCCGAGCAGCCTTAGCGGAAACCCTCAAAGCAGACTTCGATGGCTCGACGGTCCCTAAAACTACAGGGGTACCTGCAAGTACGGACATGGATAAAGCTTCGAGATTGTACCCTCCGCCTCGATCAAGCTCAAACAAGAAAGATGTCGCACAACAGCCGTTGACGGAAGTTGTCACCAAAAGCCTGCGCGAACAACTACAATATCAGTTTCCTTACGACAGGGCCGGCAAGTTTCCAGCGTACATCTGGCAGACGTGGAAGAGCACACCAGCGTCCGGTGACTTCGGAGAGTCTTTCAGGCCTGCAGAAGCCAGTTGGTCAGAACTCCACCCAGGCTTTATCCACGAAGTCGTTACCGATGATGCAGCTGTCTATCTCTTGAAACACCTCTACGCATCAGTACCAGAAGTCGTCGAGGCCTACATAGCCTTACCCATGCCAGTGATGAAAGCCGACTTTTTCCGCTACCTCATTCTCCTCGCTCGAGGCGGTATCTACACTGATATTGACACTACCGCTATCCGATCCACAACAGACTGGATTCCAGAGGAAGTCCCTCGATCTACTATCGGCCTCATCATTGGCATTGAAGCTGACCCGGATCGAGCTGACTGGAAAGATTGGTATTCACGCCGGATACAGTTCTGCCAATGGACCATCCAGGCGAAACCAGGGCATCCCGTGCTACGCGATACAGTTGCAACTATCACGGAAGATGCACTTCGGATGAAGAAGAAGGGAATTCTGAAAGAAAAGAAGATGGATAAGAGCATTGTCGAGTTCACGGGCCCTGCGGTCTGGACAGACGCTATATTCAACTATCTAAATGATCCCGTTTATTATAAGATGGAGGGCAAGAATGTGACTTGGGAGACATTCACCGGTATGGAAACTGCCAAGAAAGTCGGTGATGTGGTAGTCCTCCCAATCACGAGCTTTAGCCCTGGTGTTCAACAGATGGGCGCGAAGGAGCCTGATGATCCCATGGCCTTTGTGAAGCACGATTTTGAAGGTATGATATCCCCATTTGCCCGTGCACCGCATCCTTGTGGTTGACGATATTTCCAGGTACATGGAAGCCTGAATCCGAGAGAATACACCCCGAACGCGAGCCCCAGCAAGAATGATTGAGCTGCTCAGTCGAAAACCCGAATCCCTCAAGTCCCTGACCTTCTTCACGAGCACACAGAACTCGTGTTCTACCTATCAGATAATCGAGTGGAAGAGAAACAACATATCCGAATAGAGATAGGCATTATACCATCTCCCCAAAAGTCCCACCCCAACCACCCACCGAAGCTTTCACCCATACCCTTGACGACAACAGATCTCATTTTCCTTAACTCCTAACGACACATAGACATATGGGCGCCCACTTTTGTCCCACGGGGGACTCGATCATCATGAAAATAGAGAAAAATTGCAGGCCGGCGGGCTTTTTACTTTTCAAGCACAAAGACTTCAAGGGCTGAAATCTTGTGTGGCAGTTCCCCTTTTTTTTTATTGGTTGTAATGTAATTATTTCAAGCATACTTATGGTACTATGCATGCATTCATAGCATGGCTCCTGCATTTGAGCGTGGAGGTGTTATATCTTGGCGTTTGTTTGATGTGGTGCCTGTTTCTTTTTGAAGAGAGAGAGGCTGCATTGGGAGAGATAGGTGGTAAGGTATTTGAATACAATAAGAAAGAACATAATGACGAGAGTTGGTTGGTTCATGTGTCTGTTCAATCATTGCATGCTATGAGTTTCAGTCAACTACCTCACTCAATCTTGGAGAGATTCATAAGTCTCTAGGTACTGAGTTCAGGTAGGTAGGTGCCTTCTTGATATATCCCAAACCAAGATCCTGCTTGTGCTCTAAAAGGCCTTGATACCGAACCGAACTATCATCTTGACTGACTGACTTATCCAACGAACTGTTCTTTGGGATATAAGGTACTTCTCCATAGAATACCTCCATTCCTCCGCCATCATAGACCAGAACAGATTCATGAAGAGAAGCCCAGCCCAGTCCAGCCCAGCCGAACCCAGCAACAAAAGGGGGCATAGATCCTCTTCCTCCTCCCAAAGAAGTTCTATTCTCATAATGGTATTTCCCCAAAAACGCCCGCTCGCTCACTGACATCTCAAAACAATTCATCCAATCCCATCCCATCCCATGACATCTATCCATCCATCTATCAAGTTCATACCCTCCCCCCCTCCCCATATCCCCACACTTCACACACACACACGTCATCACAACACCTGAGTCCTCAAAACCTATTATCACCCACCCCATGCCCGCCACCCAGATCGCGCTCGCTCTCCCGCTCCCCACCGGCCACGCCGCCAAACATGTTCCACTCGTCCGCCTCGTGGGATTTCCTGCCGGGCGGGCCGAGGGGGTGCGTGTCTGGTGGGATGGTGGTGGGGGTGAGGGTTCTGCGGGCACCTGTGCCTGCGCCTGCGCCGGCGCCGTGGTAGGAAGTGTCTTGTAGATTTGTGTTTGTACTTTGGATGCTGGGATCGAAGGTGCCGGATTCTTGAGCTCCGACAATGCTGTTGCTGCTGCTGGGGTAGGGGAGGTTCTTGTGCGGGGGTTTTAGGGGGGGTGGATCGTAGGTGCCCATCTGGCTTATGTCGCCGGTGCCGCCGGTGGGGGGTTTGCGGTTTGGGAGGCGCTCCATTGGGCGCGGGTAGGTTGAGTTTGGGGAGGGGTCGCGCGGGTTGGTTTGGGCGTGGGTGAGGAGGTGGTCGACGTCGTCGTCGTCGCCGAGGGGTTGGTAGCGGCTTCGCTTGCCGCCACCGCCGATGTAGGGTTGTGGACCGCCGTCGATGGATCTGTTGCCTGCGTTGTCAAAGGCCGTATGTTGGTTTCTCGTGGGTTCGAGTCCGGTTCCGTGAGTAGAGTTCTTGTAGCTGATGTCGTCCATTCTTCTCCTTCGGCCGATAGCAAACCACTTGAAGCCTCTGCCTACGTTTTTGACAAGGTCCCAAGGGTTGAAGGCATCCAGTAGAGCTCGATATCCGAAATGGCCACCCTGATATGCGGTTTTTGGATCGGGGAGGAAACCTGGTGCGCACTCTGCAGCCACAATCCGGGAACGGCGAACGTCGTAAACCTTCCAGGGGAAGGCCCAAAGGTGAAAGACGCTGAACAAAGCCATTTCGATGCAGAGCAGCATGGCAGGGATGCCAATCTTGATGTCGGGAGTTTGTATGGTTTTGGAGGGTTTTATAGCACCAGCGGAGGTAAGAACAGAGATGATGAGCTGACATACGAGAATGAATTAGTGGGGGTTATGCTTAACAATGGAAGGATGGGGCAGCCCACCGTCTGCCAGAACGACAGGAAGATAACAAGTTTAATGGCTGCAACTTTCAGAAGTGGGCTGTGCTCTGCTAGGTCGGCTTTGATCTGGATGTAGAATTGGATTAGGCAGTACATGGCTACAGTCACGCAAAGGCCCTCGATCACCATGACCTAGGAGTATTAGCTGGGAGAGCGCCAGGGGATCAGAAATGGCATACCCAGATGTGTGCGAACGCTGGGCTGATGGATTCCTTACAGTACCGGCCCAAAAACTGGGTAACGAGCGCTACCATGGTCATGAACACTCGGACGAAGCAGTATTGGAAGACTCCGAACCAGATGATCTACATCCATATCAGCTCTGTCCACTTAACCTGCATAATCTTTCAACCCACATTGAACCACGTCAGCCCACTCCTAGGGGTTCGTAGGATTCCACTCTCGCCTCCACAGCATTTTCTCAACCAAGTTAACGGCCAGACCCAACCTCTTGGCTGAATTCCTCTAAAGTAATCTTTCTGGTTGTGTAAGTCGGGCGCAACGTAGGAGCATAGCAAGGCGAAGAAACTAGCAATGGCGAACGCTTCGTAGCACTGATATATCACCTCGAAGTAAACGGCGTGGGTGTAGAAGAAGTAGGAGAGAAAAGAAACGGTCGAGTATATGGGGACCATGAAGAGAACTCGTATAATACTAAGAGTGGTCAGCTTCAAATCTGAAGAAAAGCAGGCCGTGAGCGTACTGCCGTTGTTCCCATGGCTTGAGATAATGTGTACAATGCCTCCAGATAAGATACCATGAGGTGAGGACTGCTATAAGACCGAACAAAGCGGACAGGATGAGGCCGAAATGATGAAATTCCATGTTGCGCCATAATTTATCTTCATCGACTGGGGTCTGTCAGGACCTCGAGCTGCCATGTGGGATTCCTTGGTTGCGAACGTACCTTTCTCATACTCCAATGTGGAGTTGCATTTTGTCGCAAACATCTCGACAACACTCTTCCACACCCCACTCAATGTAGATAACCCCGCCTTCTACCTTGACCACAACAGTGTGCTCTTTCCCCAATATCTGTGGGTGCGGGCGCTTGTCAGAACATGGATGCTCTCCTGTCGCGAGTATGGAAGTGCGCTGCACCCAAGCTTCGGAGGTAGTTGACGGCGTGCGTAAGGTCTTGGAGATCCCTTGATGCTTGCTCGAGTCTATAAGGGGAGCCGGGGCGCCCTGTCTTTCGCAGAAGTTGATCGCTGACGGCTAATGTTTCATTTGGCAGAGGTCATTCTTTATCGTTATTCTCAACATGGGTCGAGAAGAATGATGGATCACTGTTCTATTGGATTGGATCCTTTCGGTCTGCAATAAAAAATCATCATATAATGGTTGATGGAGCGCTCGGTAGTCAGAACAAAGAAGAAATCCATACCCCATTCCCAAGGTTCGAAATTCCTGCAGCTACAGACCGCCTAGCTTGCATGATTGGCTAGCGGCAAATCCTGTCACTTTAGAGCGATGACCAGGGTCCATACGACAAGACAACAAATGCCCGTGAATTAAAATAGCCTTGCAGGGCTAAATGAAATGCTGTTCTCACTCCCGCGCGCGTTGTGTATCAAGGTCAACGTCTTGAAGCCGCCTGCTTCATGACTTGTCCAACCAGCGCCATGCTGTCATGGTATCACGATATGATTCAACCACGTGAGCTTTTCACAAATTGCCAATCGAAATGCGTTTCATAAGGGCTCAGGCTCTTAGTATCCTGAGCGCCTGTCTCTCCAGCTATCACCTCCACCGCGATAGCCGTCCCCCCGGTAGCCTCCTCCCCTCCCCCGGTAACTGCCTGGAAAACCCCCTCTGCCACCATAGCCTCTTCCTCGATTGCCAAACTCCGGAGCTCTGTCTACAAGAGCATCGTCTTCGAAGGTGTATCTCCTCATTTCGTCATTCCGCCCTCCTCCACGACCAGCTGCCAATTTTTCAAGTCTTCGGTCTGCCGCGGCTTTTGGGACAGGTTGGTAATACAGCTTTGGCTTGGCATTCGTAGATTTGAACAGATCATCTAGTGCTTGAAAACCCTTAGCATTGTCTGGGCGTCGCTGTGACGGTCGTAGTTCCGAATCCTTGATCCTTGGTCCGGATGGTGCCCCTTGCACACCCTGACCAGCGTTAGCAATTGCAGGTTGTGTCGCGCGCAGACCACCGCTACTGGAGCCGACTTCTTGGAGGTAGGCCTTGACTTCGGTATCCTCGTCTTCATACACGACTTCCCATCGTTTTTGAGGCTGTCCCCTACCACTGGGCACGGTTTGTTCAACTTCAATCCATTTTCTCAGTTTCTCCTCTGGTACGAAGTCTACGAATAACGGCCTTCGATCCCTCTCATTTGGCCAGATGCGGTCATGTAGACCTGAACGGACTCTTGAAGCTGCGGAGATATTGGCAAAACCCACGAGGCAATGTGTCCGTATCGAGTCTAGAAAAAATTCCGTGACCATGCTTGCATCGACAGGAGCATCTGGGGGTGTTGCGAGGGCAGCAAGATGATCTTTAACATTCTCTGGCTTCAGGGGACGCATGAGCTCTCGAATATACAACGCTGATGTAGCTGGGTGAATTGCACGACCGATGGCCCTATCTTCCGTGTCCGGATACGGTGGTTTCTGGGGCGGGGGATCAGACTTGAAAGGGGCTGTGAAAAGGTCCTTGAATCGGGTGTCGGATGGCGAGGGTTTTATGGGCGTTTCCTCTGGCTTACTCTGCGTGCTCTCGCCAGCTTCGTGTTTCGAGATACCTGCACTAGTCTCTTCTATGCCATTCTGCTTAGGTGTGACGCTTCCTTCAGCAGGTCCATCCACTTGCTCACCGCTGTCCTGGCTAGGGTTGGCCATTGGGACTGTGATACGGTCGACTTGATCATCTGAAACACCTCCCTGCATTGTAGAATCTTCTGGCAACTCTACACGTGGTCTCCCTTTATCTGCCTTTAACCTCTTTTGTGTGTCTAGTGATGATGGAGGTGGGCTCTGGCTCCTCCTCTTTCTTTTTCGTGAATCCTCTAGTACCTCCTCGGTGCCCACTGCCAAAGGGACCGCGGTTTCCTGAGATTGTGTCTGCAATGAAGTAAGTAATGGAATTTCGGTGTGAGGGTCTCGCGCCGGCTCCGTCAAGACTTCGGGGAGAATGTTGCTGGGGGAATCCTGCAACAACTTCGAGTCTAATGTATGCGCTTCCGACACCTCTTTCGTTTTTGGCTCCTCTGTCGCTGAAGCTAGAGAGTCAGTCTCTTTTTTTTCCGTAGTCCTCGAATCACTCTGAACCGCTACTTCGACATCTCCAGTTCTCTTGTTCTTTTCTGGTTTACTAGGGAGTTCCCCCAATTCTGACATGGACCCCGGAGCTGGTAGGGCGTCGTGAACTGTAGACCCACCTCGCTCTGATTGTGCATCATCCTGAGGGAAGCAAAGCGCAGCAGGTGGAGCTTGTGTTACGACCTTATCCTCTTGGGCAGGTATGGGATGGATCGCTTTTGCTGGCTCGATAGGTGCGGGTTTGGCGCTCTCAGTCTGCCCATCGGCTTCTTCCAATCGTTGAACCAAGACCGCCTTCAGACCGGTCTTAGGCAGACCGCGCTTGACGAGCTCATCGCGAAGCTTGACAACAGTGAGCTTCTCGTAGTCCGACATCTTGGAGAGGGATCCGCGTCAAAGCTTTGCGTTGGTCATTAGTGATATAGGGATGACTTTGATTGATCTTGTGGCGCGTTGACCTCACACAACTTGTTCAAGTGATGCTTCCGGATTATACAATTGCCAAGGCGCAATGAGTTGTATACTAGCGCGGTTTCGAATCTCATACAACTAAGGAGTACGTACTCCATACATTTGATTTTCAATCGACACATCTATCAATGATTAGGGTATCGTGCAGAATAGTACTACACCGTGGTTGACGTCTGTATCTACACTAAAAAGCACTACAGCCGGTTTCAGTCTGCTGCAGACCTGTGGTCTGACACTTCTGGCGGGCAGTGATCGAGTTGTTTCTGAGACTACGAATTGCCAGAAAATGTGAACTAACGATGGACCACAGTTTCATGGTCTTGCGAGAGCTAAAAGACTTGATAGCCAGTTTTAATTGTAGTTAGACGGGATGTTGACTAACTCCCTTTGAAAAAATCCATGACCTGTGGATTCAGATGATTGCTCGAGGGCACACAAGACTCTGATCGAGATGAAGGCATGACACCATACTGCTTGAACTTTAGGAGTTGTTATGCATCCACTCAATTGTGGTGTATCCGTTAAAGAAATCAACAATTCGCATTCGCTGATGGTCTCCGCAAGCTAATTACATGCCTACTATTTGTCTCTTCTGGAGTAAGTAACCGCAAGCTGAATCTTTCGCGTAAGCAGCAAGGGCTCCTGACTCCGTCCTGCACATGATCTAAGTTTACACCCAGGTCTCGAATGCTGCGAAGTATGCCCCTCGAACGCCTCACTATTCACAACGCCTGTATGTGCAAGTACACCCCAACTGCGCCTTTGATATGTACCTTAGAAATCTTTAAATTCGTGGTCGTATCTTGCTGCCATATCTTTCGTATATTCGCTCTTACTTTCTGATGGCGGGTCGTAATTATCGAAGTTGCTGCAGTCAGCTGCGTGTTTGACTTTGGGGATGATGGGCCCTTTGATCTTGCGGTGATAGAGAGCATCAAAGTCGATGATCTTGAAAAAAGCATGAGACTTGACTAGAGCAGTACCGCTCTGGCCGCCACTAGATATGTTACCCAGTCGTTGAGAAGGGTTGATGGTACAAAGACCACTGATCATATCACGGGCATCTGTAGACATATCCTTCGGGTACTTGATTTTCCCCTCCACGATCCTAGTTCTATATTTTAGACTCAGCGCGTCATAATCAGGAACGTATGACTTACAATTCGTAGATCTTCATGGGGTTCTGATTCCAGAATGGTGGCTGACCGACAAGGAACTCGTATACCAAAATACCGAAAGCCCACCAGTCCACAGCAGTACCGTGCCCTAATGAAGTTAGATTCAGTTATTTCCTCCAACCAAGAGTGAACATTGAGCGACCTGCTGGGATGGACTTATTGAATGCAACTTTACCTGAATTGCGGATGACTTCAGGGGCAAGATACTCTGGAGTTCCACAGAGAGTGTATGTTTCCCCTAGAAGTGATTAGTATTGTTTTTCGCTACCAAACTCTATAAGCGTACGGTTCGAGATCTCCTTGGCGAATCCAAAATCCACAAGCTTCAGATGACCTTCCGCATCAATGAGTATGTTTTCCGGCTTTAAATCACGGTATGCGATGCCTTTCATATCGTGTAAAAATTCTAATATTAGGACGATCTCTGCAGCGTAGAAGCGAGCAGTATCTTCGTCGAATCTGTGTGCTCTTCGCAGATAAGTGAAGACTTCACCGCCAGGGCAATAGTCAAGCTTCCAAACGTTAGTGTACGTTAGTGGATCAAAGTCAGCTCGGGCATTGAGTAGCGAACCAGCATATAGAGAGAGTCTTTGTCGGAGAAGCTAGTGATCATGGTCGTGATGAAAGGATGGCCTGCGACGGCAGAGAGCGTATTCCTCTCGTTCTTAATGTGTTCAACTTGTTTGAGACGAATGACTGTTGCTCGCTGATCAGCTTTGAGTACTGCTAGGTGTATGGCTGGTGAAGCTCACTGTCAACTTTCTTGAGTATCTTCAATGCGAACACCTTCTGCCCCTCTTTTTGGGAACCAGCTAGACATGATAACCACACCCGCGCAAAAGTGCCTGTGAAGGTCTGAGGTCAGCCACAAATTCTTATAAGACGAGGACCATGCTGAAGGTAGGCTTACCGGTACCGATTGTCTTGATCAAGTCAAAATCGGCAACTCTCAGCTGCTTTGAAGCAATCCCCACTTCTTTGCTGCGGGGATTCTTTGCGATTTGACTTGGTGTGAGAGGTGGGCCATTGCATTCGAAGCAGGAAATGAAATCCTTCTCCTTTCTCTTTTGCTCCTCGTCAATTGGCTTCTCAGGAAAGTTGTTGCTACTGTTACTTCGGAAAAGCTTGTGGCCGTGCGGAGCGTGAAAGTGGGATTTGAACTTGGCAGTCGCCATTTTGACGCGTAGCAGACTAAGACGTCTTGGAAGTATGCTCGGTGAGTTTTCGAGATTTACAATGGCCTCTGGGGGCAAGACGGCGGTCGAGCGACATCTTTCGGTCAGAGCATCGTCGGGTTGGAGTTGTGTCGAGCCTGAGCTTGTGGACAAGCCGTGGCCAAGCATCTAGACTAATGACGGCACCACACCGGCATATGCAATGGGATGCCCTATTGTGTGCGTGCTTCAGGGTCCGATGCAAGCTTGCAGGCACTCATGCAGTAGGAGATGATCTATCGGAAAGTGTCGATAGACGATGTAGTACCTGACAGATGGATTTTCCGGGTTTGTGCAGGGTCTGATATGTAAAATGGAGGTGCGATGGAGTGAAATTAACCTCCTTCATTGAAATGTTCATGCAGCACAATTAATCCATCAGCACTTGGCGCGTCGATTATTACCCTACACAGTCGCAAACCATTCAGAAGGTAACGATATCTCTTGATTGCGACTCCGCAAAACAGGGCAACACGGCAGCTCGGCAGTCGGATCTTACATGTTTGACAATTACCCAGTGCACAGCCAGTGCAGTAATCACGCACAAGCATGCACCCGCGTCTTACGGGCGCAAAACAGGGATTCCAAAAGTGCCGAGTATCAGGTAGAACAACCAGACTCCAATAACCTACAGGAGCCGGTCTCATGTAGACCGTTGGAGCTCGAGCACTTCCCACAGAATTCCAATGCTTGACAAACGCCGTCTGAACACCACATGCAATGCCTGCCTTCATACTCCTTCTCAATCTATACTTGTGTTCAATATGAGAGCAACGATGAGCCTGGATTGCGTCAGCTTGATACGTTTGCGGCCTTGAGCTCGACCTACCCATAGAGTCCAAGTACCTCTCCGAAAATCAATATTAAGACCATCCCAACGAATATCCTTGACTGCAACATGTATGATCGAACACCCTATGCTCCATCAACATAATTCTCTATGATAGGAGCATCAACATACAACATCACCGACAACGCCAATCGCATAACCTGCTGCGAGTCCTGTGAGGCCAACTGAGAGACCAGCAGCTAAATGCATGAAGCCACTGGGAAAGCGTTCAGCTAGGACACCATCGATGGAACAGAAGCCCAAATAGATCGACGCACTTGAAGAGGCTGTAGCTTTGTCCAGGTGGCGGCTCCAGATCGCCGGCAATCAAAACCGATATCACAAGTGAGTAAACTGCGATAATTCCAGCCATGACCACGGGAATCAGTGACTGTCGGTCCCAGGATCAGCCTCAGCGTCATAGAGTATCAGTCAGATTCATCTAACCTTCATTATCAGGTCTGGCCTAAACGTGCCAACTCCCGCAATGCCGATACCTGATTTCGCCGTGCCATATGCTGCCCCCATGCCTGTTTGTGTTCTGTGAGCTACACATCGGTATTCCTTCTCTTGCTTGTAACGTACATCCAAAAATCATCTGCCAAGGGTCAGCTCTGAGCATTCGACTAGCTTCTTGTAACTTACAGCGAAAGCAATGCCACTCTGCACACAGCAATCAGTACAGCTTCCCGGGAATATAAGTTCAGCACGTACCATCCCGAAGAACGGTGCACATTTCGGCGCCAGTTCTGCATCATACATGTTGACTTGCACTGGAGGTCAATGTACAAGTGATGAGACGGCCTTTTGACAACCAAAAGATGATGTCGCGAAAGGACTGTTGGAATTTCGACAGAAGAATTTAACCTGCTTTAATGTGGAGAAAGACAACCCCTACTGATGGTCAGATCTTCGATGATGTCAAAATTTAGCATATAGATTTCGTAGTAGGGGCTAGGGAGATAATGCTGTACGTCTGATTGCGTGGCAGAGCGCGCATGCGCTTGTCCCCGGAATCTGTTCTGCCGTTGCGAGAACCATTAAACCCATCCTTGGTCAACCCAGTCGACGACCAACGGCCTCTTGAACAACGCCACAACGCTCTCAGCGCTCAACAACCCTACTCAGACCTTGGTTCTGAAGGGTCACATACGCGTTCGGACCTATCGGCCCCCAAGCCAAGTCCGACGGGTCTCTACACCCCCATTCTTGCGGGAACAAAACCTCCATTGCCAGCAATACATGGGCACAGAAGCAAGCAGAGACTAACGTTAATTAAGAAGTAGTGAAAGGCCATGTAAACAGCACTTGAACGCAATCAATGCGCCAGGATCCGCCGCCGCTGGTCCTGCAACACCCGAGTCGCCCCCTCCTTTTCCTATCTACGTCAAAAGTGTTGGACAAAAGGCGAGCTGCACCGGTATAGGATTGGATTGGTAGAGAGCGAGGAGATTACACTCCTTGATTGGATATGACGGATTACGGGGTTCAGCAGGACAGGAACTTCCGGCCGAACAATTATGGCCATGCGTCGTCCTACCAGAGAGATGCTGCTTTCTCGAACATATTCGGAGCGGCCCCTCCGCCTGGAAGGTCTCAGACCATGACAAACTCGCCGCCCCAAATGCCTACCGAAAGATCTCAGACAATGACTTCGATGACCTCACAGTCATCTATGGCCTCTCAGACACCGTCTGTAGGTGCACAAAGACCTTCTCCACAAGACCGACAGCAGACGAATGGCTATCCTCCCCCAATCTCAAACGGATATTACCATCCCCAAAGACAAAGCAGCGGTCTTGTCCAACCCCAACCACAGCCTCAATACCTACCGCAGCCTGTGAGCGATAAACGCCCTTTTCCTCAACCACAGCGAGTCGATTCTCGGCAACCTGTGCCGTCACAATACAACAGACAGCCACAAAGCCGAGGCTATCCTTCAAGCCTCGTAGACTCATACAAACCCGTGCCCAATCGAGGTCACCCACAACATCCTGCTTCCAACGCCGATCCATATCGTTCTCAGTCCATGGCTTCAATGCGAGCTCCAGCAACCTACAACCCTCCGCCGAGTAACTATAATCAGGCGTCTGCAAATTCATTTCGTCAACAGTCGTATCAGTCACTAGGATCGAGGACAACCGCGCAAGGACGAGTTGTCCCTGAGCGACATGACGAGAGAGCAATGTCATTGAGTTCCTTTTCGATGGACAGGGATCATAATCAGACTATGAGTGGGCGTGTGATACCAAATCGCAGGAGGGAATCAGGTGCAGAGCTTGCTGGAGACGATATCTCCTTTCCGGAGACTCCCTCGCGTACGCCGACGCTCGTCAATCCAAACACTCGTGACAGGGCAGCCAGCCCGGATAGTACGCCATCGCGGACAATGTCAACGACATCGACGCTAGTTAGTCCATCCGAGAGAAGTGACTCTCTGGTGCATCGACCTTCCATTCAGAAAAGCACCACTCCGGCGAATAGCGCTACTGTATCAGCCCAGGGTAAAGCACCATTGGTATACCCGGCACTTTTATCTCGAGTTGCCGATGTCTTTCGAGAAAGAATCAATGCTGGAGATCGGAGTAAGAATGATCTGTCCTATAGATTCGCCTTCACTGGAGCAGAAGCTGTGGATCTAATCACGTATATTATCAAGACCACCGATCGCAATCTTGCCCTGCTCCTTGGCCGTGCTCTTGATGCGCAAAAGTTCTTCCATGATGTTACGTATGACCATCGCCTCCGAGATTCATCAACAGAAATATTCCAGTTCCAAGAGACAGTCATGGAGGATATGTCAACGACCAACGTCAACGGTGTCTTCACACTCCTTACTGAATGTTATTCACCAACTTGTACCCGAGATAGACTTTGCTATTCTATTGCGTGTCCAAGGCGTCTAGAGCAACAGGCACGATTAAACTTAAAACCGCAACCTGGCTTAAGACGGCAGCAATCGTCGGCAAGTTTGCACGCTGATGAGCCTGACGAGCAAAAACTCTGGATCAATACCGTTACTGAGGAAGTCGCTAACAGCGTTGGGGAGAGGGAGAAGAAGCGTCAAGAGGTGATATCTGAAATCATGTACACAGAGCGTGACTTCGTGAAGGATTTGGAATACCTGCGAGACTTCTGGATGAAACCTTTACGGTCCATGAACCCTGCAAGTCCATCGCCCATTCCAGAACGACATCGCGAAAGATTTGTCCGGACAGTCTTTTCGAACTGTATGGAAGTCCATTCTGTAAATCAGAAGATGGCCGACCAGCTTACCAGAAGGCAACAAGAAAACCCGGTGGTTCGTAACGTTGGAGACATCTTCCTGGAATGCGTACCACGCTTTGGGCCCTTCGTCAAATATGGAGCCAATCAATTATGGGGCAAGCATGAGTTCGAAGCGGAGCGGACTAGAAATCCCGTCTTCTCAAAATTCGTTGACGAAACCGAGCGTCTTAAGGAGTCCAGAAAGCTTGAGTTGAATGGGTACCTGACAAAACCTACTACACGCCTGGCACGATATCCTCTACTTCTCGAAAACGTTCTCAAATACACGGCGGAAGACAATCCGGATACTAAGGATATTCCTCAGGCCATCGCCATGATCAAGGAGTTTTTACAAAGAGTCAATGATGAATCTGGCAAGGCTGAAAACCAATTCAATCTGCGGCAGCTCCAGCAGGCACTGAAATGGACTGGCACTGGAGTCCCTGAAAAGGGTGATCACCTCAAGCTTCTGGAAGAGGGCCGGCAACTGGTCTACAAGGGCGCACTGAAAAAGAGTGCAACCGACACTAGCGAAGTGCACGTGTACCTTTTCAATCACGCTATCTTGTTTGTGAGACAGAAGACGAACAATAGGCAGGAAGAGCTTCGGGTTTACAAGAAGCCGATCCCGCTAGAGCTCCTTCTCATCACACAGATGGATGAGGTTATTCCACGGCTGGGAATCTCGAAGAGACCGTCATCGAGTCTGATACCTGGGGCGAAGGCAGCAATCAACGGACCCAAGGCTACCGCGAGCGGTAAAGAAGGGTTTCCAATCACATTTCGACATATTGGTAAGGGTGGCTATGATCTGACCCTCTATGCTTCCACGCACATTCAACGCCGGAAATGGATGGAGAATATCGAAGAGCAACAGGAAAAACTCCGAAGTCGAGGCAACTTTTATACTAAGACGGTCCTTTGTGACAACTTTTTTACAGCCGCCCATAAAGTCAATTGCTTAGTTCCTATTGGTGAGTGCAACCCTGACCCACAGTATATGATCAAGGGACTAAAGAACACAGATGGTGGCCGGAAACTTGTTTTTGGGACAGACACTGGCATCTATGTATCTGATCGCAAACCAAAATCTGCAGCTGCGAGGCCCAAGCGTGTGCTTGACATGACCAATGTCACTCAAGTTGATGTTCTGGAAGAATATCAACTTCTTCTTGTTCTCGCCACCAAAAGTCTCATGTCTTACCCATTGGAGGTTCTAGATCCCACAGACACGCAATCGCCTATGTTGAAGAGACCGAAGAAAATTCAAAATCATGCTAATTTCTTTAAAGCTGGCGTATGCATGGGCAGGCACCTTGTATGCTCAGCCAAGATGTCCGGGATATCCACTACAATCAAAGTATATGAACCCCTCGATACCGTTTCCAAGGGCAAGAAGAAACCAGCGATAGGTAGAATGTTCCAAGGTGGTCAGGAAGCACTCAAACCATTCAAGGTATGTCTTTTCCTCATCTTGCTCGCCATGGAACTGACTATCGCGCACAGGAATTTTACGTCCCTGCCGAGTCTTCGTCTATCGACTTCCTGAGATCTAAGCTTTGCGTCGCCTGCTCTCGGGGTTTCGAAGTTGTAAGCCTCGAAACTTTGGAAACTCAGCCCCTGCTCGATCACGCAGATACGTCCCTTGACTTTGTTACCCGCAAGGATATCGTTCCCATCTCTATTGAGAGATTGAATGGCGAATTCCTCCTCCACTACACAGATTTCTCATTCTTCGTCAATCGGAACGGGTGGCGGGCTCGATCGGATTGGTTAATCAACTGGGAAGGGAAACCTACAACCTTTGCTCTGTCTCACCCTTACCTGCTTGCATTTGAGCAGAATTTCATAGAGATACGGCATTTGGAGACAAGCCAACTCGTGCATATCATAACGGCGAAGAATATCCGCATGTTGCATTCTTCGACGAGAGAGGTGAATCTGCTCCCAAGGACACTCGTCGAGATGTAACTAACGCAGACATAGATTCTGTACGCTTACGAAGACGAAGGAGGCGAGGATGTGGTCGCAAGCTTAGATTTTTGGAGCAAGCCTCCACAATAATGCATTTAATCAGCTTTATACCAGACAGGGTTCGATTCTAGCGCTTCGCGAGCATTGACTCGTTAGGTTGAGTGGGTGTATTGACGATCTATGGGTGGCCCTCTTGTCGCAATATTGGCTACCCAGGAATACAGGGAGTCTGGCGCTTTTCTATGGTCCGTATGTAAAGGGAACGGAATCAATGAATCTGGGTGGAGAATCGCCGTGAGCATCTTTTTGAAAATGATATATTTGTGGGGGGATTGAATGCAATTGGCAGACCTATCCACCCAGTCTACTTTGACAGACCGTCAGAATCCCGTGGATGACTTTTTACATAAGTCGCGGTGCCCGGCATTGGGGAAGCAGGGAGATACAACCACCTCAACCTGGTCTCTCTCTAAGAATCTTGGCATAGAGGATAGAGTTCAGATACGGGCTTCACTGGTTTGAAGCAACGGCAACACAACCATGAGTATCTACTTCAGTGAACCACGCAAGCCAAGTGTAACGCGCTTTACATATTCTACATGCTTTGTAGACTACGGCTGACAGCTGGGCACCTCTTCAAGCACCCGAAATCGGGCTCTTCAGAGGCCTATCTACCATCTATGTCTACTTTCATCCTGCCCAATAGTAAACCGAGGGTACCTGTTCATCTCACCCCAAATCTAGAAGAAGACCAGCTGCTCAGCTTCCCCGCGTTCAAAACATGGATCAACACTCTCCAACACTCTCTCTCTACACAAAAAAGCCTATCACACGCCTTTCACTCCGCCCCTTACAAGCTCCGCAAAATCGACATCCAATCCGTAGACTTTTTTGGTGGTGGTCGCGTGGGTTTTATCAAGCTAAAGGCAGAAGTTTCGAATGGCAAAGGCGAAAAGCTGCCCGGGTCTGTACTGTTAAGAGGAGGCAGTGTTGGCATGATGCTGGTACTCCAACCAGACGACGTTCCCGAGAATACGGAAGACGAGAAGCAGGTCATATTGACTCTACAGCCCCGCATACCTGCTGGCTCTCTTGCTCTGCCAGAATTGCCGGCTGGTATGCTCGATGACTCTGGAACATTTAGTGGGGGCGCTGCAAAGGAGATAGAAGAGGAGACCGGGCTCAAAGTGCCAGCCGAGGATCTGATCGACATGACTGAGCTTGCGTTACCAAAAGCTACGAGTGACGAAGAGGAACATCTACAACAAGGTGTGTACCCCTCCCCTGGGGGCTGCGACGAGTTTGTGCCGCTCTTCCTGTGGCAAAAGAGAATACCTCGGGAGCAACTGAAAGACTGGCAAGGAAAGTTGACAGGCTTGAGGGACTACGGGGAGAAGATCACGTTGATGCTTGCCCCATTGGATCAGGTGTGGAAAATAGGAGGTAGGGACGCCAAGGTTCTGAGTGGGTGGGCGCTCTACCAAGGGCTGAGGAAGGAGGGGAGATTGTGAGAGTCTTTCTGGGGCATCCGAAGACATGCACATGTAAACGCTGCGACAATCTGGTTTTGTTCCAATCCCATGCTAAGTTATGACCAAATTAGAACCGTCTCGTGTTGGGCTGGCTTGAGAAAGAAGCTGGTCTCATCCTGATAGCTTTGAGCAAAACTCCGAGAATAAATAGACCAATTAGTGAAAGCATAATTACTGTACGTTGTCATGCGTGATTCCTTCGTGCGCGTTTGGCCAATTCAATTGCCAGTCTTCACACCTGCTACCCGGCGCTCAATCTCGGTCATTGACAACAAATATTCCCCTGTCTCCCTTGAGCAAGGTCAGAATGTCTTCCGATCCTAAGGCGTCAGACGCCAAAGTCATCTCCACCTCACCCTTGGTAATTTGCAGGCCAGAGCACCCCGTATACCTCTTCTAACCCTGAAGTCAGAAGATCAAAGATGCTCGATGGACCAAACTCGTCCTGACAACCTACAAAGACCCCCTGGGCAAAGAGCGAACATGGGAGCACGCTGAGCGATCCACTCGTCCGGAAGATTCTCCGGTCGATGGTGTGGGTATAGTTGCTATCCTGCAGAAGGCTTCTGGACCGGAGCTGCTATTACAAAAACAATTCCGACCACCAATTAATAAGGTCGTTATCGAAGTGCCAGCAGGCTTGGTGGACGAGGGCGAGAGCGCGGAGGAGGGTGCTGTACGGGAATTGAGAGAGGAGACGGGATACGTTGGGGTTGCGGTGGAGGTCAGCCCCATCATGTTCAATGGTATGTGGACCCAATTTGGGGCAGTTTGCCATGGTGGCTGGCAGTATGTTCAATTAATGGGCGAATCTTTTCAGATCCTGGCTTCTGTAACACGAATCTCAACATGGTACACGTCAACGTTGACATGTCATTACCGGAGAATCAACATTTGAAACCGGAGCTAGAGGAGAATGAGTTCATTGAAGTCTTTTCGACACCATTGAAAGACCTTTACGCTGAATGCAAGAAGCTGGAGAAAGAGGGTTATGCCATTGATGCTAGGGTGGGGACATTGGCTGAAGGCATCGAGGTGGCAAGGAGGTGGAAGTTATGATGATGGTAATGAAGTATGAGCTATGATCTATGACGAGCCGGAGCTGTGGAAGAACTACGGGGGACATAGATACCCGGAAAAGATACTAAGATGACCGAATTTCCCGATCTTTTCTTTGCTTGTTCTACACTCATACGCTGGGCTAACGATCAAGATGGTCTCAATTTCCCGAGACATGATGGTCGCAGCATGAGCTTTCACTTATCCCCAAAACGGTCCTGGGCTTGGCTAAAAGCACTGACCTGCATCTCCAGACTTACACAATCTTATCCTATTGCTACTTTCTAGCCTGTCTAGTCGGCCGATATAGCATTTCTCGCTCCATTCAGCTTCCTTTATCATTCAGTAGCCGTTTGGCATCTATACTTACAACGATCTCCTATCCAGAGATCCAGAGAAGAATGCTGCCAGGAACAAGCCTGTTTGTTAACCGGGCCCAATAGGCTATGACACAGAACGTTCCCCAAAAGAGATTCAAGAAGGAGACGATTATTGGGCTAACTTTCGATGGCTATTTACCTCGCTATTAGGTGTGACTCAGGATCGTCGGTTCATGTTCTCACTGTAGTACCCGTACTGTCAATCGTGCTTCCTTTGGCTTTAGCAGGAGACCTATCTAGCTCTCTTGAATTCACAAGGATTTGCCACAGCTCTTCACATTTCGCATGGCTAAATGCCTGTATAAGCAGTGAGACGGTACGATGATCATTCATCCATTCCGATCCTTCAGACGCAGGCAGATCGGCGTTATGACCTTTCCTGAACTGCGTTTTCTAAAGTCGGTTCCTGGACATCGAGGCTTCCTGCCAGCCGACAAGATCGCCGCGAAGGTTTGGTGAGAATGACTGTAGAACTACCATTCGAAGTATCTTCTTATATCTTGAAAGTAAGCCACACCATGTATGGGAACCGTACGGCGCCAGTATGAGGGTAGTGTCTTTGCTTCAGGCATTCAACATTGCGGAATCTTGGCAGCCAACATCTGAGATGTGCTTGATATGCATTTCATGGCATCGGCATCTCATAAGAGATTGTTTTGGAGAAGTTCGCTGTGCTATTCCTAAACATTGCGGATTAAGACATCGAAAAAATGTCTTGGCGGTCCAGATTGTGGCGTCGGAATGATTCGTCAATGATCGAGGGATACTCCGTAGCTCGCCAAACCTCTTTCACTTAACCTATTCAACGACAAGGCCTCCGTGGATACAATCACGCAGACCTTGTTGATTCCGACTTATACTAATCTGCTCAATATGTCTTATGTCTGTGACTCCCCACCACCGTCCCATACTCCTGCAACTTCTCTTTCAACGCCCCCCTCTCCAACTACATCCCAGAAGTCTTTCACATTTCGCGAACCCTCCCCAACTACACTCCGCCGCAACCTCCACCACGAATCCGACGCTTTAATTGTCGGTGCTGGTATAATTGGCACCGCTCTCGCCATCACCCTTGCTCGTGCTCCCCACAATCGCTCCGTCACCCTCCTCGAGAAATCTCTAAAAGAACCTGATCGCATTGTTGGCGAGTTGTTGCAACCTGGCGGTGTGTCCGCCTTAGAAAAGCTGGGTTTGGAGGAGTGTTTGGAAGAAATCGACAGTGTAAAAGTAAAGGGTTATGAAGTTATCTACTACGGAACAGGAGTAGAGATACCTTATCCAGAAAATGCGGGCGACACAGGGGTTAATGGCGATAAAAGAAGGGCAACCAAAGGAGGACGACCAGAAGGCAGAAGTTTCCATCATGGTAGATTCATCAGGCGACTAAGAGAGGTGGCAATGCGGGAGGAAAATATCTCCGTCGTGGAAAGCACAGTCACAGACGTTGTGAAGTGCAGCTACACTGGGCAGATATTGGGTGTGCAATGTCTCACGAACGGCGAAAAGGACGTTTATTTCGGCCAATTGACAGTTCTGGCGGACGGCTACGCAAGCAAGTTCCGCAAACAGTACATTTCAAGATCGGTCGTGAGCAAGAGCCGGTTCTGGGGGCTAGAGCTGATCGACGCTGATCTACCACGACCGCTACATGGACATGTTATACTGGGGGAGGGTGCGCCGGTGCTTCTATACCAGATCGGATCCAGAGAGACCAGGGCACTGGTCGACATTCCAGACGGTCTGGAGTCTGCTAATCCTAAGAACGGGGGCGTGAAAGGCCATCTCAGAAATGTGGTGCTGCCTAGTCTGCCGGACTGCGTCAAGCCATCATTCGAGCGAGCCTTGGACGAAGGGAAGTTGCGAAGCATGCCGAACTCCTTTCTCCCACCCAGTGTCAGCCGTGTGCCAGGCATGGTAATGCTAGGAGATGCGATGAACATGAGACATCCATTGACCGGCGGCGGCATGACAGTTGCGTTCAACGACGTCGTCCTGTTGCGAGACTTGTTGAGTCCGGAAGTCGTCTCGGATTTGGGCAACACCAGACTCGTTCTCAAGCAGATGGAACGTTTCCATTGGCAAAGGAAGAATTTGACCAGTGTGATCAACATATTGGCGCAGGCGCTATACTCACTCTTCGCAGCCAACGGTACGTTTACGATTTCCAAGACGCTTCTTACCCGCACATTGCTTGCTGACAACGTCGTAGATCCCCAGCTCAAAGCCCTTCAACTTGGCTGCTTTCGCTACTTCCAACGCGGCGGGCAGTGCGTTGACGGCCCTGTCGGCCTCTTAGCAGGTATCATCCGCCAACCATTCGTGCTCTTCTATCACTTCTTCTCCGTTGCTCTGCTCGGTATATGGCTCGTACTGTCTCAGGCACCATGGTACAAGTTCCCACTCGCTTTAGTAGAGAGTATCGCCGTCTTTTACAAAGCGTGCGTGGTGCTTTTCCCTTTTATAATTTCCGAATTGAGGACTTGAGCTCGCTGGAGACCTTTGATTCTATAGATGGGGGGCAGTCTTACGGCAGGTCATGAATGCCTTGCGAGCTAGTGGTAAAGTCGACGTTTCTGTGTGATTCAATAGATTGGCGGAATTATGTATATATGGGATATCTCTGCATTTGGTAGCGTTTGAGTTCAGGGCGCGGCATTGCATCCATTTTCCTAATCCTAATATTCGATTCACATCAGCTAGAGCCGCATAGCATTCCCATCGTGCAAAATTCGCAAAGAACTATTGATACATACCGAAAGCGATACGACTGACTCCTTAGCATTGCATTCACACCCTCAGACGCATAAGCAGGTCCTGAGCATTGGAATCGTCATCGAAAAAGCTCTTGATAGCCCACGTAACCATTCCTTGGGCGTTTGAAGTGTCTATAATCTACAGAAACCCTTGGATAGATCACCACGAAAGCTAACGAACATTTTCCCCCAAGAAACCCAAGTTCCAAAACCCATTCCCATATACCGACTGAAACCCCTCAAGAAGTCCCCGGCACGATTTTCACGCGTTAAAAGAAAACGATGGATGTGATTGTGGTTGTCTTGGCTAATCCATACCGGAAATTTTGGGGGGGGGGGGGGGGGGGGGTTGGGTTTTGGGGGTGACGGTCTTTGGGGCGAC